>Ga0224496_10000078_pt1 | contig 72126 bp, 64 predicted proteins | sample SF_Jul11_sed_USG_2_FD_168127 | JGI IMG/M metagenome (GOLD analysis project Ga0224496, IMG submission 168127) | Sediment microbial communities from San Francisco Bay, California, United States - SF_Jul11_sed_USGS_8_1 | ecosystem: Environmental > Aquatic > Marine > Sediment | place: USA...
TTCTGACTTTGACGACCGCTTTTTTTTGCGCGCCGATAAAGATCAATTTTGACTATTTTCCGTTGAGTTTGAGGATTCGCTGGCATTTTATGAATTTTAGGCTGGAATCGGCTGATGACGGGATGGATGCCAGTATCTGGATTTTTAAAAAGAAGATTCCTCTGGAAAAAAAAACGGATAAAAAAGAAACCGCTCAGGGGGAAGCCAAAAAAGAAAAAAAACCAAAAAAAATAACTACGAAATGGACTTTTGATGATATCATTGACCTAACCACACAAAAAAAAACAAAAAAGATCCTTTATCTAGTGATAAGGTTTTTAAAAAGAATGATCAGATCGGTGAGTATCAAAAACCTAAAGTTGGAAATGGGTATTGATGACTATTATTTTCAGGGTATCGTTCACGGTCTATTATATTCCATGCCAGAAACGAGGCACTTTAGAGTCAGGAGCAATTTTGACCAGAAAAACGAATTTCATTTAACTCTGAAAGTATCACTGCCCAGAATTTATAAGGCTATCCTGGCGTTTTTGCTGTTTTTCCCTTATCTTCACGCTTATAAATTATACAAACGGGTTGGTTGATTGTCAGAAATCATAATAAGTTAATATGCAAAAAAAAATATTTGGTAACGATCAGGTAAAACTGGTTCAGAAAATTGGCCCTTATGTCGAGGTTTATTTCGATTGGGAAAAGCTTCCGGCCCTTGATCTTTCCATTGAGTATTATCTGGTTGAGATCTTACCCGAATCGGATATCATACCAGTCGAGTATGCCAGACCCAATTCGAGTGGCCCCCTTTATTTTTGCCTTAAAGAAAATGTCGGTTACCACTTCAAACTTTTGAGAGTTCCCCACTTGGTTTACCGTGTCGAATCGAACCTCAAGCCTTTGCCTCACGTTGATCTCATCAAAGAACACGAAGCATTGCAGAAACTGACTTGGGGCAATGTCGACATCGCCTCTCTGGCGCCTGAAGCAGGCGAGGATTTCCTGGAAATATGGGTGGACGGTGAACTTTCAGGGAAACAGCATAAATATCAGAGTGCCTACTATGAGATAACCAAAAGACCCAAAAAAATTAAGGTACGGCTAGGCAAGGAGTTGTCCTTGTTTGAGGTGGTGACCAACTTTGATCAGTCAAGGACTGAAATCAGCTTTTCATTTCAACTTAAGGGTTCGGAATTAAGAATGTATCTCTCAACAGCCATTACTCCTGAGGAAAACTGGAAAATCCGCGCCGAGATCCCAGCCCGTTTTAAGATGAGAGAAATATGGCGTGAAGAATACCAAAAAAAATTCCCCAAAGAATCCAACCCAAAACTAATCGGGTATCTGAGGTGGTTTGAAGACGAAAAACATATCGGCGAGGCGCGTCTTTTTGGCTACTGGTGCGTGGTTTTAAGGGAATATATCGAAAAAATCCAGCTTGAGGAATGGGGGCTTGAAAAACTCAGGAAGGTTTCAGGATTAAAACTTCAACTCCAAATCACATCGGCCCACAGAGAACTGTACAAGTTCCCCTTGTACGAAAAGGAATTTAACAATAATCCCACGCAAAAGCTTTTTGGGTTTGACGAAGAAGAAATCAGGATAGCTGAAAGAAATCTTTTTAAAAAAAATCCGCATGTCGCCTGGGATACATCCTTCATTGAGTTGGTGTTATGGTTTCAGTCCGATGGTTATTCTTGGCAGGAGTTTCAAAGAGAAACCGCTCATCTGGGCTCATGGATGATTACGCCTGGACCCGCAACCGAGTTGATCAGAGCTCAATGGGTTCTTAAAGATATGGAAACACCGGGTCAACAACTTAAGTTTTTAGAAACCGGGATCGTCAAACGGGATCATTTTTCTGCCAAAATACACCTAAAACCATTTAGCGCCGTTCAAATAGTGGCCTGTTGGGATTTGGAGGTCAAGGCCGTTACCGATTATCTATGGAGTGAGTGGAAGGTCGGTATGGAAGGAGTCGGGTTTTATATCAAACTGCATGAAGAATATTTGGGGAAAAGGCTGTACCGCGCGGACCTGGATTGTCATGTCATCGACTTGTTTTCGGCCCATCAGAACCGCTACATTCATGTTGAGCCTAATAAGTGCTATTCGGCTGAAATTGTTGTGCGGATGGGGCATAAGGAACTGGCTTTGACAGCGGTATCAAAATCGATTGTAGTCCCCAGATTATCAAGCGATAATCAACTGCCCAATCCACCGCGCATGGCTGTCGGACACAGTTGGTATCACACATCACAAAGGGAAGTCGCGCATCAACATGGCAAAGACTCCTCCAACATCGCCAAGGTGCTTTTACATTTGCACATGCACTCGCCCAACCTCTTGCGGGTTGATCCTTTCAGAGAGGGGTTTCTAAGAAACAGCACTTGGCCCTTTAAGACGGGGTCAGGAGCTGAAGTTCACAATCCTCCCGGGGAATGGGCTTTAAAAAATTGTCTGGATTCCTGGCTACCCATTTTGAGAGCTTGCATAACACTTAAAAATCAGGGGATCGACTACCAACTCAGTCTGGATATTTCTCCCCCGGTAGCCTATTTAATCTCTAGTCCGCGATTTAAAGATTATATGTCCCGATTTTTGTTACGGATGATAGCGAGAATCAAAAGTCAGTTGGCGCTAATGAAATCGAGACTTGATTCTCCCGATTTGATATGGGCGGGGCAAAGGTATTTAGAAGATTTAGAAGCGATTGATCGGTTTTATAATCATGATTTACAAAAAAACATGATCGGAGCTTTTAGGGAATTGGAACTTCAGGGATTTTTAGAGATATCCACCTGTACCGCGACTCATGGGATGCCGGCGGTGCTTGAAAGCACTCCAGACTCTCTCAAAACTCAAGTAGCACTGGCCTGCCGGAGTCATCACCGTATTTTCGGCGACAGGCCTCGAGGTATCTGGCCGGCGGAAAATTCGTTTTTCCCTGGGATGGAACATTTCCTGGATCAGGAATCGCTTTATTACTTCTTTACTGAAGCGGAAGCGGTTCTGTGGGGGTCCCATCAGTTAGCTCAAGAGGAATTCAATCCACTTTTGTTGCCAGATGGGGGAATCGTGGCTTTTGGCAGGAGCCGGATGGGTCGCCTTCAGGTCTGGGACGCTGATCACGGTTACGCCGGGCATCCTGATTTTAGGGAATACCATCACCGTCATCTGGGATTGCCCCTTAAAAAAATCACCTCAAAACTGACAGAAGACAAAGCGCCTTATAACCCTGATCATGCCGAGCATACCGCTAAAAGCTTCGCGCATGATTTCCATAACAAGCTATCTCAAAAAGCTAATGAGCTAAGAGACTTTGAATTTCCGAACATTCCATTGATTACCTGCACATATGACGCTGAGCTTTTTGGGCATCACTGGTCTGAAGGCGTTATATTCCTAGAGGAGCTCTTAAGGGCATTTTATCATAAAAGCGATTTTATTGGATTGACCACGCCTTCTCATTATCTAGTCGGCAAACCCGTTTTGCCGACCTTGACGCCAAACCCTTCGACCTGGGGACATGAGGCGGTTCATATCCGCTGGACAGACGCGAAAGTCATCTGGACCCAAAGACAACTCGACCGAGCCGATGAACTGTTAAGGAAATATCTTGAAAAGGCAGTTATTGGAGTGCTGAATGAAACACAAAAGAGAATGGTGGAGCAGATGGGCGCCGAATTGGTTCGAGCCCAAAGTTCGGACTTAACTTTCGTAATCATGGCGGGTGATTTCGAAGAAGACATGGTAAGAGAGATTCAAAAATACCTGGATTACTTTTACCGTCTTAAATATCTGGTTGATAATCGGATCGAGGATGAAGACTTTCTCGAGTTTCGTCTTTTGGAAAACGATATGTTCCCTGAAATTCCTGAATATTATCAGATTAGATCATCATTTTAACTTTATTAGCTTGATTGACATATTAAATTATAATATTTAGATATTATAAATCACCTGATTATTGAGTGTACAAGAGGAGTTATGCTGACCAAAAAAATCGAAGACGCTTTAAACCACCATTTAACCGAAGAGTTTGAATCGGCATATCTTTATCTTTCGGTGGCATCTTATTTCAGTTCGATTGAATTGCCAGGCTTCGCGCATTGGATGAAGATTCAGTATGAAGAAGAGATGTACCATACGATGAAGTTCTATGATTTTTTGGAACTTAGGGACGGCAGGGTTAGATTGGCGGGGTTAAAGGCTCCCAAAGTCGACTGGGCATCGCCAATTGAAGCTTTTTCCCAGGTTTTCGCGCATGAACAGTTGATATCATCCAAGATACATGAACTGGTGGATCTTTCTCTCAAGGAAAAGGATCACGCTACCAATAATTTTTTGCAATGGTTCGTTTCCGAACAGGTGGAGGAAGAGGCCACGACAAAAGGCATCCTAAGCAGACTGAAGATGATAGGGGATTCGACCTCAAGTCTATTAATGTTAGATCAGGAATTATCCAAACGGGTTTTTGTGCCTCCTGAGAAATAGATTTATTTGGATTTTGTCTTGGAATTTATCATCAACAAATATAAACGAGAAATATGAAGGATAATTCGGAAGCCAATGATCAATTGATCAGTCAATTAACGAGCTTATTTGATGATCAGGAAGAAAATATTGAAAAGGCGGTACGATGCCTTAAGGTGATTGCCCATCCGGCCAGACTGAAGATTATTTGCGTGCTGGAGACAGGCGAACATTCAGTTCAGCAGCTAGAACAGTATGTGGGTATAGCTCAGGCCACATTATCTCAACATCTCTCACTTTTAAAGGATCGAGGGATTTTGTCTTCGAGGCGAGACGGGAATTTTTCTCTTTACCGGGTCGCCAACAATGACATGATCAAACTGTTTGAGTTGATTAAGAAGATTTTTTGTACCTTGTGATTTTATTTTTTGATGATAACATCGGTTGTGAGTTTGTAGATCAAAAACAAAATCGGCCAGATATGAAAAATAAGATCGAAAATATCGATTGGTCGAGAAAGATTCCCCTGAAATAACATCCGTAATTTTTCTACCAGATGCGGTTCCGGGAAAAAAGGAGCCAACCCAAACGCAATCGTAGCAATAATCAGAAATTTGTAAGATAAAAAGAGTTCCAAATTTACCTTTTTATTTAATCGGGTAAAAGCATTCTTTGAATAAGTTTATTCTCACCCAAACCAGCTTTCAGAGGCAATAAATTTCCTGTCTTTGTTCAATCCAGAATACAAAAATCAAATATATTATTCAATCTAAATATTTTTATAATATAATATACTTAAGTGGCGATATAATTTAAAACTGTTGCGTTTTTCAAAAACGATTAAAGACCTTTGCATGGGAGAAAACAGAGATGGTTGTTTTAAATGATATTATCTGATTAAAACAACCCAAAGGAAATGCCTCATGGAGCGAAAAGTCGAGACTCAAAGTACGATCGCTGATTATTAAACCGTAGAAAACCAATAAAATAGGCTTTTTGGAAAAGTGGATCGGTTGAAATGAGGGATTAGTCCTTAAAGTAGAAGTTAACCCAAGGTTATGGAATGAAAACTGGGCTAACTTATTCAAAAAAGAACGGTTGAAAGTGAAAAATAGTAGAGTACAACCTCGTTCAGAAATCTTAAAATATCTTTTGTTTAAGCTGACCCAGTCGAATAACTTGATTTATTTTTAATATAAGGTTACATGAAAAGTTAAATAAAAGCATCCTTGTCGCTCGCAAACACATTAACTTTAAAATTGACAATTTAAAAGACCAGACCTGACTCAATTCTTGAAATCATTTTAAATTAATTGGAAATCATCGCCATGTATATTATAGCCACTTACAATCAAATTGCCTCAAAAGGCCTTGACTGTTTTGCCAGAGAACGTTTTGAAGTCGGCAGCGGACTTACCTCACCAGATGGCATTTTAGTGCGCAGTTACAAAATCCTGCCTGAAAATCTCGATCCTAATCTCAAGGCTCTCGCCAGGGCCGGAGCGGGTGTAGATAAGATCTGCGTGGATGACTGCACTAATAGAGGCATCGTGGTTTTCAACACTCCTGGCGCCAATGCCAACTCGGTCAAGGAACTGACCATGCTGGGACTTTTACTCTCGACCAGAGGCGTAATCAAAGGGGCGAGGTTTTTGGAGGAACTCAAAGCAACGACCCAGGACCCAACTGAAATATCCAAAACCGTCGAGCAGGAAAAAAAACGCTTCGCAGGAAATGAAATCAAAGGTAAAACCTTGGGTATCGTCGGCCTGGGGGCTATCGGCTCTTTGGTGGCAGACATGGCACTGAGCATGGGCATGAGCGTGCTGGGGTATGACCCTGGGCTTTCGGTCGAATCAGCCTGGCGGCTTTCAAATCAGATCCAAAAAATGGACAACCTGCCTAGCCTTCTCGGAAAAGCGGACTTTGTGACCCTGCATCTACCTATGCTGGAGGCGACCAAGGATTTGATCAACAAAGACAGCATCCAGTTTTTCAAGAAAGGGGCCGTCCTCCTGAATTTCTCAAGGGAAGGCATCGTTGACAACGAGGCAGTTTTAAAAGCCTTGAAAGCGGGTATCTTAAGCCGATTCATCTCTGATTTCCCCACACCCAACCTAATGGGAAGAGAAGATACCATTTTCATGCCCCATATCGGCGCGAGTACCCAGGAAGCTGAAGAGAACTGCGCAATCATGGCTTCAAAACAGCTGATCGATTTTTTGGAAAACGGCAACATAGTCAATTCGGTCAATTTTCCCCAGCTTTATCTGGAACGGCTTAGCCAACACCGGATCGTTTTTGCCAATAAAAACATCCCCAATATGCTGGGTCAGGTCTTGCCGATTTTGGCAGAAAGCAACCTTAATGTCCTGGATATGCTCAATAAAAGCAGGGGAGAAATCGCCTACAGCGTCATTGATGTTGAAAGCTCTATTCCCAAAGAGACCATCGATAAAATTAAAGGTATTGAAGGGATTTTGTCGGCAAGAGCACTTTAGTTTCTCAACATAATATTGTTTTATTGATTACTTTTTTTACAACATTTCCAAGGAGTGATTTAAATGTCAAAGAAGGTTTATAATTTCGGAGCCGGCCCAGCTATGCTACCTATTCCTGTGATGGAACAGATTCAAAGAGAATATCTCGATTATAACAATATGGGAGTATCAGTCGTTGAAATCAGTCACCGTTCGAAAGAGTTCGACAAACTGCTCGGTGAAACCGACGAGCTTTTCAGGGAGTTGGTCGCGTTACCTAAAAACTATAAAATTCTTTATATGCACGGCGGTGCTCAAATGCAGTTTTCAGCTGTTCCCATGAATATTTTGGGGCTCAAACCCGCCAAGAAGGCAATTTATATTGAATCGGGCAACTTCGCCAAGGTCGCCCACCAGGAAGCTTCACGCTATGGAGAAATCGAGATTTTAGCCTCCAGCAAGGAAACCAATTTCGACCGCATCCCCGATTTTGATCCATCAGACATTAATCCCGAGGCATCTTATTTTTACATCACCAGCAACAACACCGTTATGGGTACCCGCTGGAATAAAATACCCCAGACCGGAGAGGTGCCTTTAGTCGCTGATGCCACTTCCGAGATCCTATCCAGAAAACTGGATTTTTCCCAGTTCGGCCTTATTTTCGCGGGAACCCAGAAAAATCTTGGCCCCTCCGGTCTAGCCATGACCATCATCAGGGAAGACCTGCTCGGAAAAGCCATGTCTGAGACACCGAAACTTTTAAACTACCAGCAATGCGAAAAGGATCATTCCCTGACCAACACGCCCAATACCTTCGCGATTTATGTCATCAGACTCGTTTTGGAATGGCTTAAAGGAAAAGGCGGTGTCGAGGCGATCGAGAAAATAAACATCCAAAAATCAAATATCCTCTACGATCTGATCGATAAAACCAGTTTTTATCTGGGTCATTCACAACCGGAGCATCGCTCGACCATGAACGTTACATTCAATTTGGCCAACGGCGATCTTTTGGAGACTTTTTTAAAGGAAGCCTTGGCTGAAGGATTTTATGCCTTGAAAGGCCATCGGGCAGTCGGTGGAGCTAGAGCATCGATCTATAATGCGATGCCAATCGAAGGGGTTCAGGCACTAGCTGATTTTATGAAACACTTCGAGCAAAAAAACGGTTAGCTTTTCTAAATACCCAGGCAGTCCGGTTTGAAGACTTCCATGTGGTTTTATTAAAAACCACTTCCTCCCCTAAGACCATGACAAAAGACAGTATTGCGATTATCGGTTGCGGCAATATGGGATCGGCCATTGCGAAAGCCCTGCTGGAAAACAGGATCGTTCAGCCAGAGAACCTCGTTTTGATCGAAAAAAACCCGAATCAAGCCATAAAAGCTCTCACAGAAGCGAAGTCTCGACATTATCATGAAATTGAAGAGTATCAGGGGATATACAAGAAAGTGATTCTTGCGATCAAGCCACAAGACGCCGAAACGACCCTGAAACGATTGGCCAAAAAAACCGATCATGACAGTCTCGTGATTTCAGTCATGGCGGGAATCACCCTGAAGAAGATGGTAGCTTATCTAGGCGATATTGAGATCATCCGTTGCATGCCTAACACACCCTGCCAAGTTCGCCAAGGGATGAGTGCCTACTTTGGCTCAAATAAAGTCCGGCAAGTTAGCTTCGATTTCGTGCGGGCCATACTTGAAGGCATGGGAAAAGCGATTCGCCTTAAAAAAGAAGGACTGATCGATGCGGTTACCGCCATTTCTGGAAGCGGTCCGGCGTATGTTTTTTATCTGGCCGAAGCACTATTCGAAGGCGCGATTGAGTTGGGTCTCGATGAAAATCAAGCTCTTATCTTATCCAAACAAACCTTGCTTGGCGCGGCAACGCTTTTGGATCAATCTGACATCCCCGCTGGTGAGCTTAGGAAAAAAGTCACCTCTCCCGGAGGGACAACCGAAGCGGCTTTGAATCATTTTAAGGATAAAAACTTGAAAGGAAACTTGATCGAAGGTTTCAAAAAAGCCTGCCGTCGCTCCTTTGAACTGGGTGATAAATAGCCTGCTTTATTTAGCCCCTTAGGATTTATATTTATCGAGCCGGGCGCAAAGAGAAACAACGCCCATGGCATTGACCTCAATGTCGAAGGAAAGCACTTCCTTCGTGATAAAATCCTCTGGCACTCCCTGACTATAAAGCCAGCCAAAGATTCTTTCTTCCAAAAACAACGTTGTTTTTTCAAGCGAGCGGTGCTGTCGATAAAAAGAGAGCGCCTCAACCCCGAAAAGATCAACCCAGTCCAAGGTATGCCGTAAAAGGATCATGGCCTGATCGGTCATACCGAAATGGGTATAAAAGATTTTGAGCGGCTCGAGAGCCATTATTTTTTCTAAGGTGGACTTCATTGCCTCAGGGTCGAATTGGGTAGGCGTGGTCGCTGGTAAACATAAAGCCACTCCATATTGTTTAAATAGAGCCGCGTAAAACATCCCGCCCGCGTCGCCTGAAAAAACACCTCGGCTTTTTTGGTCATAAACCACAAAATGATGCAGAGCATGACCGGGGCTATCGAAAAACGTTAATTTTCTATTTGGTCCGATTTGGAGTTCTTCACCTTCGCCTTTAACAATAATCCGTTCTTTTTTGATCGGTAAAATCGGATCAAAATAAGACTTAAAAGCCTCCCTGTAAACCGTTTCCGCGCTTGAAATCAGTTTTGCGGGATCGCATAAATGGGCTATTGCTCTTCTATGACAAACCAGGACCGCATTTTCGCATTGACTTATTAAAAGCCCCGCTCCACCTGAGTGATCAAGGTGAATATGAGTCACAATCACAAAGTCCAGTTCACTTGGCTTAACACCCAATTCATCAAAAGCCTCTAATATCATCCCATTTGAAGGCGAAGCCCCGGTCTCGATAAAGATTTTTTTTTCAGCCAGTATTAAATAACCTGATGTCGCGAACTTCATTTTTTCATTTATCAGCTCAACACAATAAACCGCGTCGCCCAGTTCCTCGATCATCCTGATTGCCAGTTGATTAATATTTCAAAAGCCCTTAATCTTTGCGTAACCGCATAAACGACGGTTATTTCATTAATCTTCTGTAACAAAAAAGAAGTATGTTGCCTAGTTTTTTCAAGAAAAAGACCCTGACGGGACTTTCCAGAACCTGCGGCTGAGCGGCAAAGATCAATCCGACAGGTCTGTCGGAAGTCTTAAAAGTGCTAACAGCTTCGAATGATCCGAATCTGCTGATCGGCTTTGAAAACGCCGATGATGCCGCGGTCTACCGTTTAACCGATGAGATCGCCATGATTCATACTATTGACTTCATCACGCCGCCAGTGGATGATCCCTACTGGTTTGGTCAGATCGCCGCGGCCAATTCCATCTCGGATATCTATTCGATGGGTGGGATACCTCTGACCGCCTTGAACGTGGTGATGTTTCCCTCAAAGATCCTGGATATGGGTGTCCTTAAAGAAATCTTAAGAGGAGGCAACGACAAAGTGATTGAAGCGGGAGCGAGCCTTGTCGGGGGTCATTCCGTGGATGACGAGGAACCGAAATTCGGGCTTTGCGTCAATGGCAAGGTGCATCCTGAAAAAATATTAACCAACAAGGGAGCACAACCGGGCGATGCCTTAATCCTAACCAAACCGCTCGGAACCGGCGTTCTTTTCAATGCGGTCCGATCAAATAAATTCGATTTTAAGAACCTGGAATCTCTAATTCTTCCGAGTGTCGCGGCCTTGAACAAAAATGCGATTGAAGCTGCCCTCGACTATCCGATCAACGCCTGCACGGACATCACGGGATTTGGAATCATTGGTCATTGCCTGGAAGTCGCCAAAGCTAGCGCTGTTGAGATCCGGCTTTCTTTTAATAGCCTTCCGATCTATCCCGGGGCACTCGAAATGTACCAAAAAGGCGAAACGACCGGTAGCAACAAGGGGAATAAAAAACTCAGCCAGGATTTTCTACGAATCCAGCGTAAAATTAAATCGCCTCAAAAAGAGATCCTCTTTGACCCCCAGACCTCGGGCGGTCTCCTTTTTTCCCTACCTGAATTAACAGCCCAAAAGCTACTTGAGTCCCTTCATCTAAAAGGGATTCATGATGCCCGTATCATCGGAAAAATCACTCAGGGATTACCCCAAATCATCATCGAGTAAGGCATTAAGACTGAAGATTTTAAAACTTGTGCAGGGCTATCTACCATGATATATTTAAGCTATCATCACCGATAGGTCAGAATTGAATTTCACAGGTAAAATCTCCCATGTTATTTCAAAAACCCAACCGAGAGACCTTTGAAGCCCGTTATTGGGAAAGGGTAAAAGGCGATGAAATCATGTGCGGACTATGTCCGAGAGCCTGCAAGCTCAACGAGGGACAAAAGGGAAACTGTTTTGTACGTCAAAATCTGGGTGGACGGATGGTCCTGACCACCTATGGTAAAAGTAGCGGGTTTTGCATCGATCCCATCGAGAAAAAACCACTGAACCACTTTTACCCTGGAAGTTCGGTCTTATCGTTTGGAACCGCCGGCTGTAATCTAGCCTGCAAGTTCTGCCAAAACTGGGATATCAGCCGCTCCAAGGAGTTCGATCGTTTATCTGAGAACGCCTCCCCTTTGGCAATCGCCGAAGCTGCCGAAACACACAAATGCAAAAGCATCGCCCTAACCTATAACGATCCAGTCATTTTTTTGGAATATGCCCGTGATGTTGCCTTTGAGTGCCGAAAAAAAAACATCCGGGTTGTCGCGGTCACAGCGGGTTACATTAATCCAGAGCCCAGAAAAGAATTTTTCTCTTTTATCGATGCGGTTAACGTCGATCTTAAATCATTCACGAACCTTTTTTATAGAAAACTAACCGGCGGTAATCTAAAAACGGTTTTGGACACACTGCTCCATATCAGGGAAAAGACCAAGGCCTGGCTGGAGATCACCACCTTGATCATTCCCGGAGAAAACGACAGCCCCCAAGAACTGAAAAAGCTTACCAAATGGATTAATAAGGAGTTGGGAAAAGATACCCCGCTTCACTTTTCGGCCTTTCATCCTGACTACAAGATGACCGATCGACCCAAAACCCCTCTTTCAAGCCTGATTTCAGCCCGGAAAATAGCCTTGGATGAAGGCTTAAGGTACATTTATACCGGCAATGTCTACTACGAAGCGGGGGATACCACCTTCTGCCCCAACTGTGGAGAAAAACTCATTGAGCGTAGCTGGTACGAGTTGCCGGGATATTATCTCTCTGAAAGTGGTTCCTGCCGACAATGTGGTTTAAAGGTCCCCGGAATGTTCGATTCCCAGCCCGGCACATGGGGAAACCGCCGAAAACCAATCCGGATTTAGATAGGGCTTTTATTATCCGTGATATCGGTTCAATGCGGAGACAACCGCTTTTGCCGAAGCGATAGCGATATGGGAGTCTTCCCCCGCGCCGAAAACAGCTTTGTTTTCTTCCAGCCCAATCCCGATAAAAGCAACCGCCTTGGAGTCCGAACCTTCCTCAAGCGTGTGTTCTTCATAATGTATGAGTCGAAAATCAGCCAGACCGCTTTGGCTTAACCCTTTGACGAAAGCGTCAATCGGACCGCTACCGGAAGACTGGATCTTTTGTCGCTTCCCTTTAACCCTTAAGGTCGCTCTGACTTGTACCTTGGGAGACTCGCCCCCTGTGTTTTCTTCAGTATACTCCCTGAAATCCAGCAATTCAAAAGGCTCTCTGCTTAAAAGATATTCCTTTTTGAAGCATTGGTAAATCTCTTCTGGTGCGACTTCGCGCTTAACTGAATCCAGGTATCTTTGAAAAACCTCACCGAATTCGGGGCGCATACCTCTTGGAAGCCTTAAGCCGAAATCCCTTTCCAGCACAAAAGCGAAACCGCCTTTGCCTGATTGGGAATTGATCCGAATGACCTTTTCGTACTTCCGACCGATATCTCCCGGATCCAATGGCAAATAAGGCACTTCCCAAAGACCTGCCCCTTTTTCTTTCATCTCAGCCAATCCCTTGCTGATCGCATCCTGATGAGAACCGGAAAAAGCCGTAAAAACCAACTCTCCCGCATAAGGATGTCGGGGATGCACTTTCATTTCGGTGGTATCTTCATAGATCTTGATCAATCGGTTTATATCATTAATTTTAAGATCCGGATCGATCCCTTGGGTTAAAAGATTCATGGCCATCGTAATAATGTCGACATTACCAGTTCTCTCTCCGTTTCCAAAAAGGGTTCCCTCGACCCGCTCGGCACCAGCCATCAACGCCAATTCAGCCGCCGCGACGGCAGTACCTCGGTCATTATGTGGATGGATACTGATGATAGCCTGATCCTTATTATTTAAGTGGCTTATAAACCACTCGATCTGATCGGCGTAGACATTAGGAGTCGACATTTCCACTGTTGCAGGCAGATTCAAAATCACTTTTTCCTGAGGTTTTGGGTCCCAGGCCTTAATAACCGACTCGCAAATCTCAAGCGCGAAAGGCATTTCGGTACCCGTAAAGCTCTCGGGGCTGTATTGCAAAATAACTTCGGTTTCAGGGTTATTTCCTGACAACTCTTTGATATCTAAGACCCCTTTAACTGCAAGTTCTATCACTTCCTTTTTGCTTTTATTGAATACAACTTGTCTTTGAAGGGTCGATGTTGAATTATAAAGATGAAAGATAACCCTTCTGGCGCCGGAAAAAGACGAAAAGCTTTTTTCGATCAAAGATCTTCTCGCCTGACATAAAATCTGCACCGTCACATCATCGGGAATTAAATTTTGGTCGATCAACTGCCTTAAAAATTCATTTTCCATCAGGGAGGCCGAGGGAAATCCCACCTCGATTTCATTAAATCCCAACTCCACAAGCACTTCAAACATCGCTTTTTTTTTGACCACCGTCATCGGATTGACAAGTGCCTGGTTCCCGTCTCTTAAATCCACGCTGCACCAGATGGGTGTCTTTTCAATTAACTTTGAAGGCCATACCCGTTTTTTGATTTTCATTGGGGGGTAAGCTTTGTATTTATTTATGATTGGAACATTCATTAACTCCTCCTTGGTTTTATAGACAAAAAAAAGCCGTGGAATTTAATAATCCCACGGCTTTTTAAAAAACCATACCCGCGGGACGAGCCCCGCGGCAGTTAACAAAATAACTCAGCTCAGGCTCAAACCTTCAATAGTAGCAGTAGCAATCCTAGAGTGTGTCTTTTAGTCATTGTTTTTGGTTGATAGATTTTCCGATTGATTGTCATGTTATTTATTGTAGTTTAACTAAAGCAATTGTCAATCCTAAACCAAGCCTCTAAATTCACCGTTGAAAAATTTCAGTCCGGTTTTAATTTAATTGGAACTGTCGCGATTTTGGATCGTCGTTTTTTCACGATTCAACAAACCTCTTTTCAAGGAGCATCAAAATAAGTATGGTTGAAATTTCAAGCCAACATCAAACGGCACTATTATGAATCAAAATCACTCTCAATTAATATGAATACTCCAGAAAACACCCAGGCAAACGATTTCCTAAAAAAAAATGCGCTTGACCCTGAAATAACCAAAACAGCATCAGGACTTCAGTTTAAAATCATCAAGGAAGGCACCGGCAAAACTCCAGATCAAAACAATATCGTTACGGTGCATTACATTGGAAAATTGGTCGATGGCACTGTAATCGACAGCAGTTATGACAAAGGGGCTCCCGCCACCTTCCCGGCCAACGGGGTTATCCCTGGCTGGCAGGAAGCTTTAGTAATGATGAGTGAGGGTAGCAAGTGGGAAATTTTCATCCCACCATCTCTTGGCTACGGGGAAAGGGGTATCGGACCGATACCCCCTAACAGCACCTTGATCTTCGAAGTGGAACTCTTAGGAGTTAAATAGTTTTTCCTTATAATTGGGATAATTTTTGGCGACTACCCGTCAAAAAAAGACTTCATGCAGTCATCGTCACAAAAGCAATGATTCTTTTTGTTAATGACGGTTTTCTGGGCGACATGGGCCTTGCAATTATCGCATTGAACCAATTTGGATTCGTCAAGTTCCTTCGGCTTAAAAGCCCCAAAGAATTTAGGCCCAACCGTTTTTTTCAATAAACGGTAACATAAGTAACAGCCGATAACAATCAAAAGATAGCGCAGAATCATGATTGAATTCCTTTATTAAATATTGTATACCTGTAGGTAGCAGAGTCGGTTATCAATGGGTCCATCTTGAGAACCGTGAAAAAAACTGGCTGATTCATCGCCTGTTAACTATAAATTATCAAAGTCCCTTTTTTTTGACAAAGATAAAATAAGGACTTGGTTTCTTTTATGACCGCTTTCAAGTTCCCTCTTATCTTAAGCATCTGGTGCTTAAGCCTGACAATGCCCCTTTTCGGGCAAGACCGGATTGTTGTCGATCAATACAACGATTTTGGCGGCAAAACCTTCGAATCATCCAACCGTAAAGACGGTATCCTTGTTTTCCGGGAGTTTTACGCATTCGATGAGAAAAAAATGAGGGAGGAAACCATCTTCACCGACGACCATACGGCCATCTTCGGCATAGATCAAATCAACTCCGAATTTATGTTTGATGTCAAGGTGAAAAGGGAAAAGATTTTCTCCATCCGCTTTGCCAAGGTCAATCTTGTGAAGAAATCGACCGACTTTTACGATCAATCATCCCGACTCAAGCTGAAAACTAAAAATAACTTTGTCGAGCCGTATCTGGGTTACAATATCATCCACTACAAACCAAAAAGCAATCTTAAACCAGACGAAAAATTCGGACTCGTCAAAACAAAGATGGAGTGGCATTACCCTCAAAATCTGGAAGGTTTAAGCAAGTATATTGAGTTTTATAGCGAAGATGGTGAAAAGAAAGTCCGAGTCGAAAATTATTACACCCAAAAATCAATGCGAGACAACGGTATCTACAAAAGCGTCTATTATACCGAAGACAAGCGGAGAGTAAAACAGGAATGGTATTATACTCCCCAGTTCTCGGAAAAGAACAAAGGTGTTTATAAAAAAATTCAAAACCACACCTACTACAGCATGAGTCGAAAAAAAACATCGACCTATTACTATGATCAGGCAGGAAACGTAATCTTTGACCAAAGTATTAAATATTGATTTTTCACGTTATTTTATCAATTTAAACAGAATAAAAACCCATGACCGACCCCAAAGACCATCAGGCTCCCATTGATCTGGATTCCTTAAAGAAAATGCTATTTAGTGCTGCATTGATGAGCGCGATCGACGGAAAATTCGACCAGACGGAACGTGAGGTCTGCTTGAAATTTTTGGTAAGCAACTGGCTTACCGAGTATGGTGATGTTAAAGTTTTTTTCTCAACCGTGCTTGATGAGATCAAGACTCTTTTAAAAACCGGTCCGAAGCTTTATGAAAATATCGACCGGGTCGCGACCGAGTTAGCTTTAAAGCTGGCTCAGCCACACAAAGACGCTTTGATGAGCCTCATCGAAAACGTTATGCTGTCAGATGGTCAGGCCGTTGTCAGAGAAACCGACCTACTGAATCGCTACAGGAAAAAAATCCAGAACCCTCATTTAGTTGACCTGAAAAAGTTATAGCCGGTCAAACTGTTATCTTACGCCCTACCTTTTTATTCTTTCCAGTTAACGGTAATAAACCTCCACCAAACCCTTGGGATTTGTCGTAAAAATAAAAAGCACCTCACCATTAACCGCTTTTTCGTATTGTTGATAAAGCTCCGGGGCTGTAATATGGTTTTCGTTGTGATACTCGCTTTCTTTGGTTTTATCGGAATAGGTTAAAACCGAAAAGCTTTTGACCTTTCCCTGTTCATCTCTATCAATACCGGTTACCTCTAGGCTAGATAAAACCCCGTCTCTTCTTTTGGTTTCGACAATCAGCCCTTTTTTAATAACCTGATGATTTACTTTTCTGGTTTTAGTGGTAAAAGTCTTTTCCGCGAAAGGTTCCGAAGATAGCAAGGCGACCTTTTTTCCTTCGGGTAGCCATTTCAATTCGTAACCCACCCCTTTCCAGGTAAACTTAATGCTGTCTTCCGTGCTGGTCAGTTTAAATGGAAGCGACTGAATCTTAATGACCGGGAAATTGCCGGTTTTATGCATCTCCTGAAACTCGATGGTGAGGTTGGTATCCTTGGATGTAATGGTCTGGATGCTTCCCGGCGTCAATATCGCTTTTTTGGGACTCTCGAAAGTGACCTTATAAGATTTCCGCTCCGAAGAACCTGCTTTTTCATCCAGGATCTGCACATTCTGATTTTTTGCGAAGCCTACCGATCCCGCAATAAAGAAAGAAAACAAACAAATTATTAAATATCGATTCATTTTTACTCCCAACGTTGATTAGGTGACATTCGTTTTAAGTAGCTCCATTCCCCAGTTTGATAAAATAAGTTGACTATTTTCACGACAAACTAGCTGCTGTTTTAGTTCCATTTCTTTTAGGATTCGATCAAAAGGAAGATAAGGATTTTTTTCCTTAAGCTTCTCAAGGGAGTCATGATCATTAACGGCCTTTAAAATCGATTTTTCTAAAACAGCCAAAGGATTGTTTTGATCTTTTAAACGCCGCATCAAAAACAAAATCAGAGTTTCATGAAGTCTGCCGAGTTTTCCTAAAAGTTCCTTCTTTCCCCTAAGATAAAGTGCCGATTTATCCTCGGTTCCCGAATTGCGGATAAAAACCGCCCCCTGGATCACGTTTTCTTTTAGAATCGAATAGTATACCAACGAACTCTCCTCTGTAAACTCCACTTGTTCAAAACGAAAAGGCCTAATGAAATCCTTTTGCAGCTCGCTTTCGATCAAGGCCAAAAGTTCCTTGCGGAAAAGACTTTTTGATTCCAACTGACTTTTATTGACATAATAAACATAAGCGGTTTTTTTTATCCCACATTCAAAAGGACTTCGTAGATTTTCGAAATACACCTTGATCGGCATATGCTGAGACAATTGTTTTACGGCTACCAGAGAATTAAGCCCCGTCTTGATCCCATTGCCCGCATACAGGGCCAGAGCCCCTCCCTTGTCAGGATCAAACCCAGCGGTTATGCAGTGACCCGATTCTTCAAACCCTATTAGAAAGCGGGTTTCTCCTTTATTTATTTTAAACTGACGACTATTGAGATGCTCCTTTAGAAGTCCAGTAAGGACAAAACCGGACTGGTCCTGGTCCCGTTCCAATTCTTTCAGCCTTTCAAACAGGACCTTATCCCGAGTTTTATTTAAATCTAAGGACGCGTAAAAAGACTCCCTTACCGCTCTTAACAAAATCCACTTATCCCCCACACCAGTTAATAGAGGTTGATAGCCCTCTAGCTGAGCTGAAATCGCCGTATTTAAATCGCTTTCGACCGTATTAACGAAAAGTGATCGATCATTTTTAAAAAAAGCCCCCTGTCTTAAAAACCGGGCCTGATGAATTCCGAGCTTATCGCCCGAGGAGACTATGATATGCTTTTGAAACGGCTGGTAGTCCAGGCGAAAGCAGCGATCTCCGTCACCATCAAAGATCAAGCATATCAACTTTATATTCCCGGAACCCACACCCGGATCGTTATCAGCCTCTTGGAAAATTCGACGAAGGGCCTCGTAAGATTCAAAGACAGATCCCATTTTTAAAACATCCTCTCTTTTTATCACCTCCCGGCCTTCTATGTCGGCAACTCCGCAGGATTCGTTTATATTGCCCTCCAGGTTCAACAAGACCACTTTTTTAAAGAGATCTTTTCTAAAAATCGTCTCAGCCACGGCGGCGACCGCCCCCTTGGACGCGTCGATGATTAAAATCGTATCTAAAAACCCTTCACCCTGAATCCAAGAGTTTTCATCATCAAGACTCAATTTGATAAAATAATCTCTGGCCTCTTCCTTAAAATCAAGCCGGTCACCCTGAGGTGGCTTTTGATCAAGCGGTTCCTTTCTTAAAAATAGTATTTTTTCTGTCAGCTGTTGATCTTCATATGGCAAAAACTTCAAGCCTGAAAAACCGTGAAACAGCTTGATCCCGTTTTGATCCGAAGGGTTATGCGAAGCTGTCAAAACGACTGCGCCTACCGCTTCTTTTTTTAGCATGAACAAAGGCATCGCCGGAGTTGGGAGCATCCCAGCCACCAGAACGTTTAAGCCAGCTTTTAATATGCCGTTAATAGCCGCCCGGTTAAATTCTCCCGACTGATCCCGTGGATCCCACCCGATGACGACACCATCTCCTATCAATGCCGCTCTCTCCTTCAAAAGAAGCAGGGCGTAACAATAAGTATAAAGCTCGAAAAATTCTGGGGTAAGAAGCCCCTCTTTTAAATAGAATTCGACCGGGTCCAAACCGTCGGCAATCGAATTTAAGGTGACCCTGCCACGAATCCCATCGGTGCCTTGCAACCTCTTTGGAAAGGATATCATTTTACTTATTCAAATTCGGTTCGATACATGATCTTTATAAAAACACCTTTTGAATCATAGGTCTAAAATCCCGTTCCGTAAAGTAAGGGCTTATGGTTTTCTTATATTTTTTATTATTTTTCAAAACAGAGCCTAAAGTAATCATCCTTTTTCGGCTCGTACGAATCGACCCAACTCCTTTTTCCACTTGAAAAACATCAATAAACGACCTAAGTTAATTATTTATAAAAGATCAATTATTTATTATACATCCATGGCAAAAATTGCATTAACGGGTATCAAACCCACGGGTAATCCTCATATAGGGAATCTGCTAGGCGCCATCAAGCCCGCCTTGAAAATCGCGGAAAAATATCACGCGCTATATTTCATCGCAGATTACCACGCCCTAACCTCGGTAAAAGACAAACAGGCACTTCACCAACAGATCTACGGAGTTGCGGCTACCTGGATCGCCGCAGGGTTAGACCCCGAAAAGGTCGTTTTTTACCGACAATCGGATATTCCCGAAGTATTTGAATTAAGTTGGATCTTGTCTTGTTTTACCCCTAAGGGGCTTCTAAACAGAGCCCATTCATACAAAGCCGCGGTCGATAATAATCTCCAAAATCAAAACGACCCTGATATGGGTGTTAACATGGGTCATTACAACTATCCGATCCTGATGGCGGCCGACATCTTAATGTTTAACAGCAATGTTGTTCCTGTGGGACAAGATCAGCGGCAACACCTGGAAATGACCCGCGATATAGCTCACTGGTTCAATCAAAATTACAAAAAAATTCTTGTCATACCAGAAGCTCTTATCCAAGATAATGTCAAAACCATTCCCGGGATCGACGGCAGAAAAATGAGCAAGAGTTATCATAATGAAATCCCGCTGTATGTCCCTTCAAAACAGCTCAAAAAAAAAGTGATGCAAATCGTCACCGACTCAAAGGAGGTCCACGAGCCTAAAGATCCCGAGAACTGCAATCTTTTTTCGATTTATAAGCTCTTTGCGGAAGAAAAGGAAATCCAGACTACCCACCAACAGTACCTGGATGGTGGTCTCGGTTACGGACAACTCAAACAGGCTTTGTTTGAATTAATCGACACTTTCGTCAACGAAGGAAGAGAGCGTTACGATTACTATATGAACCATACCGAGTTGCTCGATCAAATCTTGCTTGAGGGTGCCTCAAAGGCTAGAAAAATAGCCACACCCCTTCTAAAAACCATCCGACAGACCATCGGAATCGAGAAATAATTTCAAGGAGTTTCAATGGGACTGTTACCGATAAAATCAACCAACAAAAGAGTTTACGGCGCTGAAATGATCATTGGCGGGGGAATTCTATTTGCCAGCAAATTTTTTTTAGGCGTACTGGCACCCGCAGTACTTGGGATATATGGCCTTTACCGTTTGCTTTTCAAAAAAAGCTACCCCGATGGAATCATCAGCATTGCTCTTGGGGTTTTGCTCTATTTTGTCCTGAACACCTTTAGCATTTTGCTCTGGATTCCTTCGGTCATGGGTATCATGGCGATCATCTACGGGGCTATTTTGTTGTTTATGCCCAGAAAAGAAGACACCGAACCCGAGATTTAATCAAAATCCCGTACTCACTAAATAATATGGCAATAGAAAACGATCTGATTAAATCCGCCTTGCTGGAAGCAAAAACCCTGCTGGATGACTTTATCGTTCCCGAGAACATCGAAAAGACGGCTGTATTTGCCCGAGAGGTCTTTGAGACAATCCAAAAGGGAAACAAGGTGATCACCTGCGGAAACGGCGGCAGCATGTGCGATGCGATGCATTTCGCCGAAGAGCTGACGGGCCGCTTTAGAGCTGACAGACCGGCCTATCCCGCCATCGCCATATCCGATCCTTCGCACATCACCTGTACGGGAAATGATTACGGCTTGGAGTTTATCTTTTCCCGCTACATTGAGGCTTTGGGAAATGAGGGGGATCTGCTAATAGGAATTTCAACTTCGGGTAACTCTCTTAACATCTATAACGCTGTCAGAGCGGCCAAGGAAAAAGGTCTTAAAACTTCAGCTCTACTTGGAAAAGGTGGCGGTACTATAGCGCAAATCGCCGATAATTCAATCGTGGTTCCAGGACAGACCAGCGACCGGATTCAGGAAATCCATATCAAAATTATCCATTCAACCATTGAGGCGGTCGAAAGACTCCTTGCCGATAATTAAAAGAGAGACTAATTATTAATCAACAACATCCGAATAATTAACCGCTATAAAACCTTATCCTATGATCGTTATTTTAGACTTCGGGTCCCAATACACCCAACTGATCGCCAGAAGAATCAGAGAATTAAACGTCTATTGTGAAATCCAAACCTATAATTTCGCACTGGAAAAACTTAAGGATATGAAACCCGAAGGTATCATCTTGTCTGGGGGACCCAGTTCGACCGTCAGCGATATGGCCATCACCATTGATCCGGCTATTTTTGAGTTTGGGGTTCCAGTCCTTGGAATCTGTTACGGTTTTCAGCTGATGGTGTCGCTTCTAGGCGGAGAAGTCCAAAACTCAGATCACTCCGAATACGGCAAAACCAATATCGAAATCCTTTCACAGGACCCTTTTTTCGACCATATCCCGGACCTTAAAAACCACACCGTTTGGATGAGTCACGGCGACCGGGTTCAGTCTTTGCCCAAAGATTTTAAAATTCTGGCCAAAAGCGAGAACTCTCCTTTTTGCGCGATTTATGAACCAAAAAGGAAACTGTATGGTATCCAGTTTCATCCGGAGGTTTCCCATACCGATCAGGGCACTCAAATTTTAAGCAATTTCGTCTTTAAAATCTGCGAAGCGAAATCAAACTGGAATATGGCATCCTTTCTGGAGACTAAAACCGCAGAGATCAAACAGCAGGTAGGCGACCAAAAGGTCCTTTGCGCCTTAAGCGGTGGGGTGGATTCATCGGTGGTGGCAGTGCTACTACACAAGGCGATCGGCGATAACCTGATTTGCATCTTTGTCGATAACGGACTCTTAAGAAAAAATGAAGCCGAAAAAGTCGTACGAGTTTACCGGGAAAACTACCACATCAACCTGATCCATATCCAAGCGCAAGATCTTTTTTTAGATAAACTCAAGGGCATTACCAACCCTGAGGAAAAAAGGAAAATCATCGGCTATGAATTTATCCGGCTTTTCGAAAAAGAAGCCAAAAAACTTGAGGATGTTCCATTTTTGGCACAGGGGACCCTTTATCCCGATGTGATCGAATCGGTTTCTTTTAAAGGACCATCCGCCGTCATCAAATCCCATCATAATGTCGGTGGGCTACCAGAAAACATGAAAATGGAATTAGTCGAGCCATTAAGAGAACTTTTTAAGGACGAGGTTCGCGAACTAGGAAAAACGCTGGGGATGCCCGATGAAATCATACACCGCCACCCCTTCCCAGGACCGGGTCTTGGTGTCAGAATTTTAGGCGATATCGACCTAGAAAAAATCCAGACACTCCAAGAGGCCGATGCGATCGTCCTTGAAGAGATCAAAAAGGCGGGTTGGTATAATAAAGTCTGGCAGGCGTTCGCGGTCCTGCTGCCAGTTAAATCCGTTGGTGTTATGGGGGATAACCGAACTTACGAATGGACAGTCGCGATCCGTTGCGTCAATTCATTGGATGCCATGACTGCCGATTGGACGAGACTGCCTTATGAGCTTTTAGGGAGAATATCTAACCGGATCATTAACGAAGTAAAAAGAGTCAACCGGGTAACCTACGATATTACATCGAAGCCCCCGGGTACCATCGAATGGGAATAATTTTTCATCCTAAACCTGATTGATTTATCCTACAGGCTCGTGTAATAAATAATAAAAAGACTCAAACGCTTAAAACCGTGTCGTGAAAATGCTGTTTTAGTTGGCTTTTAACTTATTCAGAAAAATACCATTTGAGTATCAATTTAAATTATTTTATGTTTTCAAAAAAAAAAGGGGCAATCATTGTAGTGCTTTGCTTTTTTTTGCCCTTTTTAATCGGCGCTAAGATTGATTTTTGGTCTCAATTTGAACAGAATTTTAGAAAATTTAAATCGTTTGGCGGTACCTTTAAACAGGAATATTACGATTCAATACAAAGCAAAAGCTTTGTTTCACACGGCCTGATTGAATATCTCTCACCAGGCTTAATGCGTTGGAGTTACAATAAACCCGACGAAATGGAAATTGTGATCGGCACTGACAGGATCTGGATTTACGATCCCATTCTAGATAACGTCACCATCCAGCGGCTCGACCAGATTACCCGAATGAACGCGATCGGTTTTTTACAAAACCAATCAAAATTATCGGTTATTTATACTCCGGTAAAACCCGGGGTGGTCTTTCTAGATTCTTTTAAGAATCACCACCCCTTGTTTTTAAAGCCCAAACGAACAGATGCCGGCTATAGGGAAATTCAATTGGCGGTCAATAAAAGTAATTTTCAGATCACCCAGTTCGTGATCATCGACAATCAGTCCAATTATCGTAAAATTACTTTTTCAGACATCAATACAGGAATGAAGTTTAAACCAGAGGACTTTATGTTTAAAGTTAAAGATAATCTGGAAGTTATCAACGAATTCGACAAATAATAAAAGAACCTAATATGCTGAGATTTGCTCTGATTCTTGTAAGTTTATTTTTTATTCTACAGCCCATATGCAGTCTTTTCGCACAAGATAACAAAGAGTCCGCGTCCGTTGCGCAAAAACCCGCAAGCGAAGAAAAACCAATCTCGCCAGGTATTAAACGTTTTGGGAATAATTTTATGATTTTCCCCACCGAGCAGCCTTCTAATTCTTTTTATATCGGTAAAACGAAATATTTTTCCAAAAAAGGATTTATCCTGCGAGATGTCATTGAAGCCCCAGAGGGTTATGTTTATTCAGGAGAAACGGAAAACCAAAAAAAAACCATGGGGTATTTCGGTAAACTTGAGGCGGAATTCACCGAACTGGAAGGCGGTTTTTTCCAATTAAAGAAAGATTCCTTAAGCAAGCTTTACAGGAATTACCCAGGAGATAAGATTCAGGAACTGCTACCCAGATCCAACACAGCAGCCGGTTTGGTTTATAATGGTCATGACAGAGCCGTGTTCTTTCATATCGCTAATGGCAAATCCATTGAAACCGAAGATGGTAAAATGAAATATCTATATACTTTCAAAATCCATTTAACCGATATAAAAACGCCAAATATTAAAACGATATCTCCCCAAATCGATGACTTTGATCCAATTTTAAAATTAAATTGGTTAAAAAGAAACGTGGTGCAATATATTTTAAGTGATGGTCAAAAGTTTCAAATTAATGTAGACTAGATCATAATTGAGCATAAAAAAAGCAATCAGCAACCTATTCGATTAATGGCTCAGAAAATGAAATTCGAAAAAACACACGAATTAACCCCGGAAGAAAAACTTTATTTCCGCTCGAAACTGGACGAAAAACTCCATAATCTTCTCAATGAATCCGGCGAGACCGTGCAAGAAATGCAGGGAAGCTCCCAGGAGTTCCCAGACCCGGGAGATAGGGCTAATTTCGAGTTTGAGAGAAACACAACCTTAAGAATCAGAGATAGAGAGCGAAAATTAATCAAAAAAGTGCAAGAGGCAATTAAACGCTTGGAAGATGACGAGTACCATGTTTGTGAAGATTGTGGTGACTGGATCAGCAAAGAGAGACTGGAGGCGAGACCTGTAACGACACTGTGTTTTAACTGTAAAGAGCAACAAGAGCAAAACGAAAAAGTAAGGAAATTAAAATAGACGCGAAAACTTGCTCTATACTCTGTTTGATTTTTATTTGCTTAGGCTGACCTCTTTAATAAAATGTAATATTCGCCACTATGAGCCTATCGGAACAAATATCCAACCTTGAATCGCTAGTAAAAGACCTGAAACTTGAAGACAATCGGATTCAGGAGTCCCTCGATAAAATCCGCTTTAATGCGTCGGACCTGGAAGAGCAGATAGGGATTCTGGTTTCCGCTGGAGTCATGATCAGCCAGGACCAAGAACAAAGCAACGTCCTGCACATCATTATCAACACAGCCAGAGCCCTAACCAATGCTGACGGAGGAACTGTTTACATTCTAGAAGAAGAATATGAGGACGATCCCTTCAACCCTGGGGAGATCAAAGCCAGATATCTGACTTTCGAGGTGATGCAAAACGAGACGATGAACGTCTTTTTAAGTGGCGATAAGATCAATCTGCCACCCGTTCCCTTGGAGACCGACGGCAAGCCCAACCATAAGAACGTTTCCGCTTCCTGCGCCAATACAGGGAAAATCGTCAACATTCCTGATGTCTATGATGCCGAGGGTTTTGATTTCAGCGGAGCAAAAAAATACGATCAGGCTACGGGTTACCGTTCCAAATCCATGCTGGTCATCCCTTTGAAGGATCATGAAAACCAAATCAATGGCGTTCTGCAACTGATCAACCGCAAAACCCCCGACGGCAAAGAAGTTATCGCTTTTTCGGACCGCGATCAGGCCTTGGTTCAGTCGGTTTCTTTCCAGGCAGCCTCGACCTTAACGACAGCTAGGCTTTTAAAAGATCAGGTTATACTTTTCAATTCTTTTGTTCAGGTACTGGCCGAAGGGCTGGGAGAGAAATCACCTTATAACTTTTCTCATATCAACCGGGTTGCAAAATTGTCTTTAGAGATTGCTGAGGAAATCGACAAATGGAGCGAAGGTGATTACGGTAAGATCCATTTCGATAAAAACAAAATGGATGAAATTTCGTTGGCTGGTTGGATGCATGATATCGGCAAGTTGACCACACCGGAAAATATTGTTTCCAAATCCATCAAACTTGAGCTTTTGAGCGACCGTTTCGACTTAATCGTCGAACGCTTCAACTCAAAGATCAAAGACTTACAAATTGATCATCTTCAAAAAGAAGTCGAAGGACTAAAAAACCAATCTTCTCCAGAATACTTCCATGAAATCAACAAGGAAAAAGAAGAAAGTATCTCTTTACTGATTCAGGATTTAAAAACCATCAATAAAACCAACTTCGGAGGTGAGTTTCTCAACGACGATCTAAAAGCCCTAATCGAAAAATATTATCAGGTTAAACATACCCAGCATATTCTCACAAAAGAAGGCAAGGTCGCTGAATCCAATCGAACCGTGGATGTCGATCTGGCGGATCATCCGGGCAGTGCTTCTTTGATTAGCGAGGTAGAAAGAGAAATGCTTCTAATCGGCAAGGGAACCCTTTCCGAAGATGAGCGCAAGCAGATTAACGATCATGCGGACCGCTCCTGGCGGTGGCTAATGAAACTTCCCTTCCCCAAAAAAATGATCAAGTTGCCACTTTACGCCGGTGCCCATCATGAAACCCTCAACGGGCAGGGATATCCAAATAAGCTTAAGGCGAATCAGCTTCCGATCCAGTCTCGAATCATTGCGATTGCAGATATCTTTGAGGCCTTAACGGCTAATGACCGGCCTTATAAAAGCCCCATGCCCCTTTCAAAAGCCTTAAACATTCTCGGGTTCATGATTAAAGATGGTCATCTTGACCCTGAAATCATCAAAATCTTTCTCAAATCCGGACGCTTCCTGAAATATGCCCAAGAATCCTTGGACAAAGAACAGATTGACGAAGTCGATATTGAGCAATGGTTTGAGAAATTTTTCCCCAAAGATTTTCAGCACAACCTCCCCTATTATCAAACTTTAACTCAGGAAGAAGACTCAGCTTCTGTAAAGCCATGAAACGTTTTTTCTTGTCCCTTCTGGTTTGTTTTTTTTTTACAGCTTGTTTTAATGCTCTTATCGCCGGGGAAACAAAAACTTACTACAGTTCATTATCAGCACCTATCAGGAATAAGGATATCGTTTTCGCTAGAACCAGCGTTATTTTTGATTTAAGAAGAAGCCTGCTAGAAAAGGCCATTGCCGACCTGATTAACCCCGTCATTTTAGAAGAAAACCATTATTTGATCTATCGTTCAAAACCGCTTAATCCTGCAAAATATATCTCTTCTATCAAAGTTTTGAAAGAAAAGGTCGAGGGAAAGCATTTTTACATGGAGATGCAAGGGACAATTCAACTTGACAGCCTCAAGGAGAAGCTACGGGAAAAAGGCCTGATCCTGCTTGATGATCCTTGGATGGATGTGAGTTGGGTATTGGGACAGAATATCGTTTTGCCGCAAAATAAAATCGATGAACGATTGGCTATTTTTCATATACGGCTTAAACCTCAGCAGATTGATACCAATCAGATTTTAACAGATTTTGGTAATGAGAAAGCCTTTGCTAGGGAGTTGTTTTCGCGTTTTCCTGAAAATCCAATTATTTTTTTCGTCGATACAAGAGAAATGGAGGATTCCGCTTTGATCAAGGGCTTGGATTTCCAAATATTCAGGAAATCGGACTTTGCGCTAGTCGATCATTTCTTTTTGACCTTTTCTTCACCCACAACGCCCCCTGAGCTAAAACGCGCCATTCAAAGAAATCTCCCCAGGCTATTATCCCTTTTTTCTTTAAAAACCCTGGATATCGACACTTACGAAGTCGGTGAGGAATTCTCGATCTCTTTAAGCGTTTCTGGCCTTGTCACACCTTATCAGCGATTTATGTTCGAAAGTTGGATTTTAAAACCCAATCGCTTGATCCAGTCCTTCAAAATTTTGGGCATTTCTAAAGAAAATGCTCAATACCAACTTTTCAGCGTTAGTAGCCTGTCAAACTTAAAACAACGTCTTCAAAAAACAAACCCTTATTTTGACATAATACCGATCGAAACGGACCCACCCGTTAATGACAAATTGGCAGTCAGGGCGACACCCAAGCTGGAACCGAATATCCTTCAGATGAGATCCTGGAATCCAGAAAATAATGTCATCAAAATGATCAAGGAGACTTTGGCGATTCAAAACGAAGAGGAACTCGAAAGTTATATTCCGTCGGTCATTGAGGAAGAACCCAACAACGACTCTCAACATATCGACCAACTCGTTCCTGATATATTAATGCTGGGAAAAATTTCTTCCAGAGTTGATAACGACGTTTTTATGCTAACCACTCCCGAGTTGAAATCGAAACTCAAAATCAAATGGATTCAAGTTGGAAAAACGGATCTTTCACCGCTATTAAAACTTTACGACAAGGACTTTAATTATCTCAATAGCTATTTCCTGGCAGGCAACCAAAACCAACTGGAGATCGATTACGAACCAATTTCAGATGATCCCCAAACGCTCTTTGTCCTAATCACCGACCGTATCGGCTTCGTAGCAGGAGAAACTGGGGGATTTAAATCCTTTTATTATTTGCTACGATACGAATGGGAAAAGGATTAGTCGCCTCGAATCACTATCTCGGGGAAATAGTTAATTTTGGGAATAAGAAGGTTTTGCGCGATGATTTCGGCCAACTCTTCCGGGTCGATCATTTTATTTGGGGGAAGGTGGGATTTGGTTTGCTTAAAAAAATCGGTATTGACGCTACCGGGCTTATAAAGCCAAACTCTACCGTTTTCATGTTTAACTTCTGTTTGCAAGGTCTTCGCAAAATAATCAAGACCAGCCTTGCTGGCCCCATATAGTCCGTTTTTCATCCAGGTTTGACTGGTGGATGCCGAAGAAAGGAAAACAAGCTCATAACCCTTCTGATCCCTAGCAAGATGAAAAAGTCTGTAAAAACAAAATGCGGATGTCAAATTGATATCCATTACCTGATTCCATTCCTCAAGCGAAACATTGGCCAGCTTTTTAAAAAGAGGCATGCCGGCCATATGAATGCCGGTTTGAAAAGGGGTGCTTTGTGATTTAATCCAGTTCTGAACCTTTTTGAATTGTGTTGGGTCACAAAGAGGCCCAACTTGAAAAACTTGTTCCTTTTTCAGGTTCAACCTTTCCTGTAGGGATTTCAACTTGGCAGAAGATCGCCCCAGAACAAAAAGATTCGCGTGTCTTTTAATAAGAGCCTGACATACCGCTTGGCCGATTCCACCGGTTGCGCCATAGATCAAAACATTCATCGATAATTTTTCCATGTATTCCAACTATACTTTCAAAACCATTCCAATAGATCACATTGATGAACAGGATAAAACATTTTTAATCCGGAGTCATCCTGAAAACCATGACATCAAATACCCCGGTTTGCGTATTTTTAGGCCGATTTATCTTCAGGAAACGAAAACCGCTCAATATAAAATCCTTTCAGATCATTTTTTAATCGAACAAATCAAAAATGAGAATAAAAACCTCAGCGTTCCTGCCCTCATTTTCCCCAAAGAAGAAGACAACCTCCAACTATGGTTATTAATGATACACCAAAGCCATTTTGAAAAAAAGCTGACTCCTTTTGGTTTTTTTGAAAGTCTATATAAGGTCTCAAGTCTGGTCGATAAAAGCAAGCTGTTGGGAAAGAGCCGGGAATTTCTTATATCTCAAAACTGGACCAAAAAAGACTTACGCTTCCAAGACGTAAAAAATATTATCGATAAATCCACCCATTACACCTATTTCACAAATCCTTTTCTGTTAAGTTCCCAGGAGCTGATCCTTTTGGCTGAGTTCGATGAAAAAAGTCTTGTCCTTTTAACGGAACTCTTAGAAGGCATTCAACTTAAGGGAAATAAATTATTCGGGCTTCTTCAAATGCTCCGCGAACTTAAAATCGGGTATAAAACCGACATAAAAAACCTTTTATTGAACCCTGAGATTCAAATAATAGTCAAGGACCAGCCCAAGAATTTGCTGTATCGAAATTTAAAAGCCAAATTAAGCGAGTTGCGTAACCCCACGTTAAAATCCCTTCAACATAAATGGAGCCAATCACTAGAAAAGGTCCATCTCCCAGAAGGAATCAAAATCAAACACGATCCGTACTTTGAACAAGATTTTATCGAACTAGTTTTTTACGCCTCCTCAAAAAACCAGTTGAAAAACCAAATCAAATGGGCAAAAGATAGCCTACTCTCCAACGAGTTGAACAGCCTATTTGATATTTTATAGTTAACCAGGATATCATAAGTAGCTATTTAAATTTTACTCAGCTCTCGTTAGATAATGATCATATAGTGACATGACTCTACTCGTATTCCCCTTTTCAAAAAATAAATTATTTTCTTTAAGCGAAAGAAGTAAGCACCAATGGATCACCGCATGGTTAAAAAATATCCATTCCAAGTTGATCAGTGATCAGTTATCTCCTGGTTCACTGGATTTTTTCATGCAGAACTACTGTCGGGTTTTATCCTGGATCGGAGAACCCACGCCTATTATCAACGAACATAAAGATCATCAATGGTGGCTCGAATTTATTTCTGATTGTTTTCACCATCACCAGAAGAAAACCGGCCTGGGATTATCGGAGGATCAATTTTTACCCAAAGTTCTCACAGGCGACAAAATTGGCCATGACTTTATCCCGAAAATTAAGTACATAGTCGCCCTAGATAATCTAAGAAGCGCATTTAACGTTGGTTCCATCCTACGGGTTATAGATGCCGTGAGCTTTGAGGGCGTCATCAGCACTGTGAAAACACCTGGAAATGACCACAATCAGGTTAAAAAATCAGCCATGGGGTCTCAAGACTGGATTCCTCAGGAACAATGCGGCAACCTTAAGGAGACTTTGCTTGACCTGAAAAAAAAGGATTATCGAATCATCGGACTTGAGACCGTGGAAAATTCTATCCGCTATGACCGATACAGTTGGCCTGATAAGGGTGTATTGGTCATGGGGAACGAGGAGTATGGAATTTCAAAAGGGGTTCTTTCCGTCTGCGACGAGTTTGTTCATCTGCCAATGAGCGGCATCAAAAACTCGATCAACGTAGCCAACGCTTTTAGCGTCGTCGCTTTTCAGATTATGAGCGACCAAACAAATAACGGTCCGGTAAGTCATGTTAAGTAAAACGGAATTAATAACTTATTACCGCCATAACAAGGCCTTTCCTTTTAAACTCCCTGCCAACAAGCAAAACCTTTCCCTGGCCTTGGAGCTGGTCCGGATTTTCGAGAGTTCAAGAAACAAACATCGCTACGAGATCGACGCAGAAATAAAGAAATTATCCGGTGCCAAAACCAACTCAAAAGTCATCATGGGGTTAGCAAAAATCCTGACCCAGCACTCCACTTTCTCAAGTTGGGCAACTGAGGACCCCTTTATCTTAAGAGAAAGAATATTTTCTGCGGCAGCTGAATACTGGAAGAGACAATCACAGCCAAAAAAGGATTTCCGTGAGCATAAAAACAGTATTCTAAGTGGCTTGGGATATCATCAACCAAAGATCATACGGCAAACCGATTCCTGGCTTTATGGGGATATCGCCGACAACCAGGTCTTAGATGAGTTTGATTCATTAACTCCGTTGGAACTAATTGATCGATACAACATCGAGCAGGTCAGAGGCACCCTTATCAACGCCACCTCCCTCGAACTAAACATTACGGTCGATCAGGAAGCAACCTTCCGTCAGGTCTTGAGAATGCTTAAATTTTTTGGTTTGATGTTTCAAGTCACCTCTCACCAAGGCAGAAAATTAATCATTCAAATCGATGGTACAGCCTCAATTTTGGAGAACAGCAAAGCCTACGGGATCGAAATCGCCAATTTGTTCCCCGCAATCTTGCTTTTAAAAAAAAGCTGGACAATGACCGCCAACATCAGCCGGCTCCAACAAAAAAAACACTTTATTCTCGAGATTTCTAGTGAAAATGATTATAAGACCTATTATCGTTCACAGGGAATTTGGCATCAAGAGGTCCTTTTGCGCCTGATAGAGCGGTTTAATGAGAAATACTCCAATGCGCAGGCAATCATCGAAAAAAAGGTCGTTCCATTAAAGAGAAACAGGTACCTTTTACCTGATATTATCTTGAAAAAAAATCCTGGTAAGGAGATTTTTGTTGAATGGTTGCCCTATCTTTCCAGCTTTAAACTTCAATGGTTAAAAAGTGTCTTTGCCGAATTGCCTGAGAACTATTACTTTGTGGTAAAAGGGAAAAAAGATGCCTTGGTTAAATTACCGGAAGCCTGCCGAGAGCGGCTTTTCACCTACAGGAAAGATTTAACAGCTCCCTTATTAATGAGAGTTTTACTTCAAAATAAAACCCCATCCAATTAAATATAATAATGGCGATCATAAATCACACAATTTTAAAATGGGACGGACACACCCACTCCGAGTTTTGCAAACATGGCAAGGCTGATAAAACCGAGGAAATGATAAAAAGAGCTATTGATCTCGGTTTTGAAAAATACAGTGTCACCGAACACGCTCCTTTGCCAGAGGGCGCCGTTTTGGACCAGCAACTAGTAGAGGAGTATGCTTTGGATCATCGGGAGCTTCAAAGCTATTTTGAGCATGTAGGGGCTTTAAAAGAAAAATACAAAAAACAGATTCAAATTCTCTGTGGATTGGAGGTCGATTATCTCCTGGGTTGGGAAGACTATACCCGGGATTTGCTGGAAAAAAACAGGCAACAGCTCGATGAATGTATCTTGTCTCTTCACTTTTTAACGGGAAATGGAGGCCTTCGTTGCGTCGACTGGAACCCTGAGGACTTACAAGATGGGTTGATCAAATATTACGGCTCAATTCAAAAAACCCACCTTGCCTACTGGAATACCTTGCAAAAGATGCTAACGGTCGATTTCAACTTTGACAAGAATATCCGGATCGGGCATATGGGCCTGATCAACATTTTCCAGAAACATTTTTCCTATAATTTAACTCCCGAATTATTGGCTCCTATTTTCGAAAAAACATTCCAGCTTATTCACACTAAGAACTATCAGGTGGATTACAACGTCAGTGGTAAAAGAAAATCTTACTGTAAGGAAGTCTACGTATCTGACGCCATGTTGCTTTTGTGCGAAAAATATAATATACCTGTCATCTATGGATCGGACGCTCACGCCATTGAACAAGTCGGAATGGATTATTCCTATTATGAAAAAACATTCGCAGCCCAACTTGAAACATGATCTCGAAACCACCTGATTTAAATATTAAAAACATTCTCGAGTACAAAATCGAATATCTAAGATTTATCTGTGCAATCTTCATCCTTATCGCTCTGATAAGCCAGGGTAATTTTGATCCAACACCGGCTAATCTTTACTGGCCCTCAGATGGAGTTGAAAATTGGTTAAACCTGCCGGGAGCTCTTTTTGCCGGCGTTTTTTTCGATTACTTCGGTTGGATTTCAATTCTGATTTCTTTTTTAATGCTTTTTACCCAACAGCAAACCAAGATGAACTTTGGGTTCCTGACGGTAAAACATCTTTTTGTAGTAATATTCACCTCCATGATGATTGCCTTTTTATTCCCAACCGATAACAGCTTCATAATTCCCCTCACCGGATTTATTGGTTACATGGCCAATCTGCTTTCAACCAGCACCACTTTAAGGATTATGGGGATTGTAATTTTATCTTTATCCCTGTTCTCGACTCTTAAAAATTACCGTTTCGACCCTCTTTTTTTTTATTTGTTGGTCATTTTAGGAGGCTTCGCGCTCAAAACGTCAAAAGAGATGGCGGTCCAATCAGTTCTGCTAATAAAACAAACCGATGAGATAACACGAACCTTTTTTTATGACTTAAGTAGAAGTTTTTCCCCAAAAGACCCCAAATCAAATAAAGGCTATCCCTCCAGTGAATCCTTTGTTAATCAAAAGTTGGAACCGGCTCAAGTAGTGAAACAAATATTATTTTGGCCCCTTACCCTCTACAGGTCCTCTGCACAAAAAAGAGAGCAGGTCAAATCAGCTAAATTTAAAAGAAAAGGGTTTGAAAACGAAAGCGGTGACCAAAACTTAATCCAGCAGGCTTTAAAGGAGTACGAAAAAAACAACATCGGTAATTAGTTGTTTATTTTGTTTTTTTGATATTTTAATTGACTTTGTTTTTGATAAAAATCGTTTTTTCAATTAAGATGTTGACTTATTTAAGTAAATTTAAATACTATAGTGAAACTTCTAGTTAGATGACAACTCACCTCAATTTCGTCATCTTTTGATATTGCTGCATTTACAAGTCTATAAAATCCCGTTCTGTTTTTGAAAAAGATTTTATTTCAAAATAAAACAGCATATTAACATTAATCTATATTTAGTACTCCAACCTGCAGCAACTTATATAATCTCAAAGACAACCCCCAAAATATCATTCAAATGGAAAAAAGAATACAGATGAAAGCTAAAACCGTTCCCAACACTGAGAAAAACAAAGCGGGTTCTCTAATTTTAACCGATATCAAGCGGATGAACATCAAGGACCTTGAAGAACTTGGAAAAGAGTACAATATCGAAAACGCGACCAGTATGCTCAGGCAAGATCTTATTTTTGCATTGCTTAACGCTCAAACTGCAAGAGGGGGTGCAATTTTCAGCCAAGGAGTGTTGGAGACACTGCCCGATGGTTTCGGTTTTTTGAGATCCCAGGATTTCAGTTACGTACCTGGCCCGGATGATATTTACGTTTCTCCCTCGCAGATCCGCCGTTTTAACCTTAGAACAGGAGACACGATCGAGGGGCAAGTACGGCCACCAAAAGATAATGAAAGATACTACGCCTTATTGAAAGTTGAGAAACTCAATTTTGAACAACCCGATCAGGCGAAGGACAAGACCCTTTTTGACAACCTGACGCCTCTTTATCCCAATTGCATGATGAAACTTGAGCGCAAGGACAAGGACAAGACTACCCGCATCATTGATATGTTCTGCCCCATTGGCAAGGGCCAAAGAGGATTGATCGTCGCGCCGCCCAGAGCCGGCAAGACCATGATCCTTCAGACTATCGCCAACAGCCTTACCGAAAACCATCCCGATATTAAGCTAATTGTCTTATTGATCGATGAAAGGCCCGAAGAAGTAACCGATATGAAGCGATCTGTAAAAGGTGAGGTCATTAGCTCCACATTTGACGAGCCCGCCACAAGACACGTTCAGGTTGCTGAAATGGTTATCGAAAAAGCAAAAAGACTGGTTGAGCATAAGCAGGATGTTGTTATCCTTTTGGACTCCATAACAAGATTGGCAAGAGCCTATAACACCGTCATCCCGCCCAGCGGAAAGATCCTTTCTGGTGGAGTTGACGCAAACGCCTTGCACAAGCCCAAACGCTTTTTCGGAGCGGCCAGAAATATCGAGGGTGGCGGGTCCCTGACTATTTTGGCGACCGCTCTGATTGAAACCGGCAGTCGGATGGATGAAGTCATTTTCGAAGAATTCAAGGGAACTGGCAACATGGAGTTGATCCTGGATAGAAAACTGGTGGAAAAAAGAATCTTCCCTTCCATCGAAATCGAAAAATCGGCAACCCGAAAAGAGGAGTTGCTTCTTGATAACCTGAGTGAAGTATGGAAACTCAGACGGGTTCTTTCGGCTTCTAATAGCCAAGAGTCCTTGGAGTTTTTACTTGACAAACTAACTAAATATCCGACTAATTTAGAACTGTTAAAAATGGTCAACAATTGATCAAGATTTATCATTAATTCTTTGATAACTGCGATTTACAAAAAACATATGAAAGCTGAAATACATCCACAATACACCGAAACAAAATTTCACTGCGCCTGCGGAGCGGATTTTGAAATCGGCTCAACGATGTCTGGAGAAATTAAACTGGAAATCTGTTCTAACTGCCACCCCCTTTTTACAGGAAAAGAAAAACTGGTCGATACAGAGGGAAGGATTGAAAGATTTAAGAAAAAATATCAAAAGGCAACCCCTTAATTTTTAAGTAGTATTTAAAACAACGAGCCCCTCCTTTAGACTCCCTGGCATGGCAGTCCGTTAACGGTTTGTCTCAACGATTGAAAATTATGTTGGAAAAGCTGGCGAGTATAGCCGATCGATATCAAGAACTCACCGATGCCTTGTCCCAACCGCAGGTCACTGAGGACTTAAATCGTTTTCGTGATCTTTCAAGGGAGCAGTCCAAACTTCAACCCCTGGTTGAGCTATTCGAAGAACTGCGCCAACAGCAAAAAGAACTCGACGAAAATATATTGATATCCAAAGACACAAGCGAAGACCCTGAAATCAGGGATATGGCAAAAGCCGAAATTCCAGCGTTAAAGGAGTCCATCTCCCAACTAGAAGAAAACGCGAGAATACTTCTGCTGCCTAAAAATCCGGACGATGAAAAAAGTATTATTCTTGAGATCCGAGCTGGTACCGGGGGCGATGAGGCTGCGCTTTTTGTCGCTGATCTCTACCGGATGTATAGTCGCTTTGCGGAACAAAACCGCTGGAAAGTCGAGGTTATCGAATCCCACGCTACTGGTATCGGTGGGTTTAAGGAGATTTCGGTCTCCATTGAAGGCAAGGACGTTTACGGTCAACTGAAGTTCGAAGCCGGGACGCACCGCGTCCAAAGAGTCCCATCCACTGAGACCCAAGGCAGAGTTCATACCTCGGCTGTAACGGTTGCGGTACTGCCGGAAGCCGACGATATTGAAATAGAAATCAACCCGGCCGACTTGAGGGTTGATACATACCGTGCTCAGGGAGCTGGTGGCCAGCACGTCAATACCACCGACTCAGCCATTCGCATTACCCATGTCCCAACGGGAATCGTTGTCTCTTGCCAGGAAGAGCGTTCCCAGCATAAAAATCGATCTAAAGCCCTAAAACATCTCAAAGCGAAACTTTACGAAGTACAACTTCAACAAACGATGGACGATGAAGCCAAGCTAAGAAAGAGTATGGTGGGATCGGGGGACAGAAGCGAACGAATCCGCACCTACAATTACCCACAAGGCCGAATCACCGATCACCGTATCGGGCTGACGGTGTATCGCCTTGAGGAGATTATGGGAACTGGAGAAATCAAAGAGATCGTCGAATCTCTTATCACCAGCCACCAAGCCAACCTTCTCAAAACCGCGATTACTCACTAAACTTGGACAAACCTCGGATTAAATTGCTTTGTTTCCCAAGAAACCTTGCACAAAATAATCAATTTCAATAAGAAAGGTGCCGTTTTTAAGCGGTCAGATAAGACCTCATCAGAGAACGCAACATTGCGATCGCCTTGGTACGGAGTTGAGAAGCCCTGGATTCGGTTATATCAAGTACTTCACCGATTTCCCTTAAATTAAGCTCCTCGTTGTAGTACAGTGATAGTACCAACTTTTCCTTTTCTGGCAGTTTTTCAATAGCATCAATCATCAGTTGATTGGTTTCTTTTTCCACCAAGCTATCGAGCTGACTTGAGTCTTCTTCACAAGCTATCGTTTCTAAAACTTCCATGTGGTCATCACCGGAAATCTTATTTCCCATCTCTTCCAAAGATAAAAGAGGAATCGGCTTAGCCTTACTTAAAAAGACAGGTAATTCCTTCGGTTTGACCTCCAGCTCCTTGGCCAGTTGTTGATCGTTTGGATGGTCGATATTCTTTGAACGCAGTTTAGTATAAGCGTTTTCGAGTTTATGGGAATTATCTCTAACCGACCTTGGAATCCAATCCTTTCGTCTTAAATCATCCAGCATAGCCCCCTTAACCCTAAACTCGGCATAGGTCTTAAACTTAACGCCTTTATTCTCGTCAAATTTATCCATCGCTTCCAAGAGTCCGATCATCCCTGACTGAATCAGGTCATCCACCTGAAATTCGGAGGGCAGTCTGGCTGCTAGCCGATTGGCGATGAACTTGACCATCGGAGCGTATTCCAAGACCACATCCTCTTTGCTTGCCTTGGTTTTCTCAAGATAGGGATTATGTTTTAACGCCTGCATGGCTAATTTTAATTAATTATTTCCGGTAATTAAATTTTAAGAATCTCGCGTTCCGCCAGAATTTCCCTGCTATTATAAAGCAAGAGCTATGCCTTTTAATTTTTTTTCCACTTTGCCAGTTTCTGCCAAAATCCCCCTTTGAGCCCTTCATCAAAAAAAGGCAATCCAGGATTGGCGTCAATATGTTTGGCAATAAGACCGAAGGCTTTGGTCGTAGCGGAGTTGGGCATTAAAAGACTTAAGGGCTTCTGATTCTTTACGGCTTTGGTGAAGTTGGGGTCTCTGGGAATAAATCCCATGAAGATCAAATGGATGGGTAGGAATTGATTGAAAACGGTGGAGAGTCTCTGGTAAACTTCCTGTGCCTCTTTTAAAGTTGATTGATTAACGATCAGGTTGAATCTTTTTATCTGATATTTGGTGGCCATGATTTTCATGAGCGCATAAGCGTCAGTCATGGCGGTCGGTTCCGAGTTGGTAACCACGCAAATCTCATCGGCAGCGGCGTTAAAACGAAGGACACTTGATGCGATACCCGCTCCCGTGTCGATCAGGATATAGTCGTATTTTGTTTTAAGCCCGCTTAATTCCTTTAGCATACTCATCTGCTGGTTGGAGTTCAACTCTGTCATCTCCACCACTCCCGATGACGCGGGGACAATGTGTACCCCCATCGGGCCTTCAACGATAATATCGTTGATATTCTTCTTGCCGGACAAAACATCCTCGATCGTATAGGCCGGTGTCAGATTTAGCATGATATCGATATTAGCAAGTCCCAGGTCCGCGTCCAACAAAAAGACCTTCTTACCCATGCGGGAAAGTTGCATCGCCAAATTGACAACAATATTGGTCTTCCCGACTCCGCCTTTGCCGCTCGTAAAACTCAGAGATCTAACACCGTACTGGCCTTGATCGGTCTTGCGCTCCGAAATAACGTTGAATTTCTCTCTTAACGAGGCAGCTTGGTCCTTTTTCATTGATTTAAAGTTTGATCCTCTTAAAATACGGATAATAGGCTATTAAAGCAGGAGGCCCAGAGCTGCCACCTGAAATAAGGTCGATCATGACTGCCAATCGGTGATGCTGACGCTTTCATGCTAAAATAATGAATCAACTCGCCTCGTTCATCTCACCTGAAATGTTCATCAATAAATCGATCAAACGCTCCCTCGTTGCGTCTTCAATATCCTCGGGAACATTCTGACCAGTGGTCAGATATGTCAATGGGAGTTTAAAGCGGATAGAATGATTAAAAATACTCCCATAACTCGTAGACTCATCCAGCTTGGTAAAAAGAATCCCTCCAAGTTTAAAGGTACTGAAACGTTTTGTGATCTCGACCAGGTCACTATCCTTGGTCGTGGAGCTTAAGACCAATAGGTTGGTGAAATCATCAAAATTCTTTATAAGTTTTCTCAGGTCAGCCATCTGCGTTTCATCTCGCTGGGAGCGGCCCGCGCTGTCGATCAGAATCAGGTCCATGTCCTTAAAGCCCTCTAATGCGTCAACCAATTGCTTCTGGTCGTTAACGACTCTAAAGGGTACCTTAATAATCCTCGCGTATTCCTGAAGTTGCTGCACTGCGGCGATCCTATAGGTATCAATAGTGATCAGCCCTATTTTTAAATCAGGATTTCCGATTTTTTCCTTACTGGCGATCTTAGCCAAACTGGTTGTTTTCCCGACACCGGTCGGTCCCAAAAAAGTCAAAATACGGGGCTTGTTCTTTTTTGTTTTTTTAGTTGGTTGATCATCTATTTGAAGCACCTGCATGAACATTCTTGCCACATAGACCTTCACATATGAAAAATTGTTCAATTCCTTTCGGGGTATCTTCTTGTTAACTTCCTCAATCAGCCTTTTAGCGAACTTATCTTCCACACCATTAAAACACAGCTGTTGGTACAAAGCGACCAGGTTCTCGTGCATGTCGTCTTGTTTCAACTCTCCCGACTGGTGGATCAAGGCGTTGATCATATTTTTGAGTTCCGAGACCTCATAGCGCAGATGAGAGACAGTCGCCTCGTCATTGACTTCTCGTCTCTGGTTTTTGCTTATATCCGAAACCAGTTCCTTGAGATCCAAGATATCCCCTTGGATATTTTCTAGTGATTTCTTTTCGACGACCCCAGTTGGCTTATTTCTTATTTCAGGTGCTTTCATGGCGATCTGGTCTAGGTAATCTTTATCAGACTTGTCATCCTGAGTGATTTTGGCCAGGGTATTTTTACTTGAGATATAAGTTTCGTCTCTTGCCGCGGTTACCTCCAAAACAAATTTACCAAACATCCCGAAAGTACCGCTGCCTTTTCTGACTTTTCTGGTGGAAATAATTACCGCTCCTGAGCCTAACTCTTCCTTGATCATCCGGATTGCGTGCTGCATATCATCAGCGTAATATTTTTTCACTTGCATTGTATTGATTTCATTTTAAATGAAAAAGTATTCTCCCCACTATCTGTGGAAAGCAGACCGTGAAATTTATCGGACTTTAAGATCAAATCCAATAAGAGATGTATAAGGAATATTCATGCCATAAAAACATTTAGGCTGCATCAAAGGGACTCTTTTATGAATTAAATAAATTCTTCTAATTTACTCGATTAGGTTTCATTTTTGTTTGGAAGTCAAAGAGATTTTTATTTAGGTGGTTTGATTCACTTTCAGCAAAGACATCTACCTGAAACAGAAATGGTTTACTCAGTAAAAACCCATGAAAGTAAAGCACTTAATGCCTTTACAACACCATTAAAAACAACATAACCAATAAGTAGAGACTTTCGCCTTTTTTAAACCCGAAGCCAATCTTTCATTTAATGAGTCAAGTTAATTCACACCACAAGACAAATCTCTTTAAATCAATCGGAACCATAAGCTTGCTGACTTTTTTCAGCAGATTGTTGGGATTGGTAAGAGAAATCGTCAAGGCTCATTATCTCGGAACCAGCTTTTACAGCGATGCCTTTACCCTGGCTTTCAGTTTGCCGAACCTTTTCCGTAGACTCACTGCAGAAGGTGTCATGTCGAACGCCTTCATCCCTGTATTCTGTCAAATCAAAGAAGAAAATGGCAACTCAAGAGCCCTGGACTTCGCAAAAAATTTTTTCTGGTTCTCTAGCTTAATCCTGCTCTTTTTTACGTTGATTTTTATTTTTTTGGCCCCTTGGCTGGTTAGATATATTTTCGCGTCTGGCTTTAGCGAATCAACACTCGAAATAACGGTTTTTCTGACCCAGTTGATGTTTTTTTATATAGTTTTCATTTCCTTGGCGGCGGTTTGCCAGGGAGTTTTAAATTCCTTTTCTTCATTTTGGGTTTCCGCTTTTGCGCCAGTACTTTTAAACCTCTGTATCGTCGGTTTTGCGGTATATTACTCACCTCGCCTTGAAAACCCTGCCACCGGATTTGCCATTGGAGTTCTCGTTGGGGGTTTTTTCCAACTCATATTCCAAATCCCTTTTTTAAAGAGATTTGGTTTCAATTTTTTTAAAAACCTACACCTTAGGGACCCTTATATAAAAAATGTTCTCTTGCTCATGCTACCGGCTATTTTTGGTGTTGGGATCTATCAGGTCAATATCATCATCAGCAACTTGATAGCCACCACCTTAAAGGAAGGCTCGCTTTCTTCTCTTACCTTCAGCAACCGTTTGATGGAATTATTCATCGGCGTGATCGTCGTTTCTATTGCCACGGCATTATTGCCCCGATTTTCAAGTCTGGTCGCTCAAAACAAGACCGAGGAGGTAAAATCAAATCTGGCTGAATCGCTCAGCATCCTTGCATTCATTACCCTGCCTGTGATCATCGGCACCCTTATGATCAGTGAAGAAGTGGTAACTTTATTGTTCCAGCGGGGTAATTTTGACGAAAATTCGATGATTATGACAGCTGGCGCTTTACGATATCATATAATTGGTTTATTTTTTATTGCATGGAATCGGATATTGTTGACGGGGTACCAATCAGCCCAAAATATCAGAATAACCGTCCTAATTTCGTTTGTCGTCGTGTTCGTCAACCTAGTCTGTGCTTTCGTGTTAGCCGAGTATATGGGACATCTAGGAATCGCTTTCGCGAATTCAATTAGTCAAGTTGTACAAACCATTTTACTTTTCGTTTTTTTGAGAACCATCAAAATAAGAGGTTTTTACCGCATTCTGTTCAGGCTGAATTTTTTTAAGATCCTTTTAAATAGTTCCTTGACCTTTATACTGTTATGGTATCTAAAACACCTGATCACGCCTGCGGATTATCCCTACTGGATGGTTTTGTTGATCCTGTTTTTTGGGGGAAGTCTTTTTTATTTGAGTTTATCCATTATTTCCAAAACTAAGGAACTGGTCGATCTGAAAAATATCATAAGCCGGGCATAAGGAGTCGTCTGTCATTTTTTTTATCATATAAGGTATAATTGACATCGAATTGTAACAATAAACAATCGATACAATTCGCTCCCTCGTGGGAGGCCTGAAATATAAGGAGCTTATCTAATAATGATTTTTAATGTTCATTTGAATTAACTGTTAAGTGTAACTAATCGGATTTTATTAACTTCAATCAGTCATCGGGTTGTTCAATGAGAAAGATAATTAATTTAGAACGTTTTATTAAAAACAAAACGATCCGCGAATGGTTAGAAGCACTCATTTTCGCGGGTATCGTTGCTTTGATTTTTAGGACTTGGCTATATGCTCCTTATAGGGTGCCCACAGGTTCCATGATCCACACGATCGAAATTGGCGATCATATTTTCGTCAATAAACATTCCTACGGCTTTATTGTTCCCTTCACCGATTATAAATTATTTCCGAAGGAGGTCCATAGAAAAGATATCGTTGTTTTCCCTTACCCTGAGGACCCATCCATTGATTTTATCAAAAGAGTGATCGCCATCGGAGGCGACGAAGTCGAAATCATCGGCGAAAAAGTCTATATCAACGGTAATCAAGAAATAGAACCCTACCTTTATTATGACAAGCGTTTCGCACCGGTACCAGGCAACAGAAAATTTAAAGTTCCCGATGGCAACCTGTGGGTGATGGGCGATAATCGCAGGAACTCCAAAGATAGCCGTTATTGGGGTTTTGTCGAGGAAAAGATGGTGCAAGGCAAGGGCATGATCATTTACTGGTCCCACGACCCTTCAAGTAGTATTTTTGGTGGCTACAAACTCGAAAGAATCGCAAAGAGTCTTGATTAAGAGATCAAGAGCAAGACCCAAGCTCAGGAAAGCAGTTATTATTCGATTTGAAAACTTCATGGGATAAACACGAGAAGGGCTGAATCATGCATTTATAAAACTTGGTTAATCCCCTTCTTTAAACCAGATAGGTTTAGACAATGCCTAACAGCTTAAGCGCAAAAAGATTATTCCTGCTGATTTTATTCTTGATTTCTTGCGGATACACATCAAATGTAATTGCCCAGCAAAACATTTTCAGCGATTATACCGTTAAACAGCTCAGTAGCGGTATGTCCAATTATGGCTATATCCAATCGGTCTATTACCAATATACCGGCAACCCCATCTTTGAGGCCAGCAACCCTCCCAAAGGGGTGTTTTCCAATATGAACTGGCTGAATATCCATGAGGTCAACCTCTATCTTCCAAAAGGATTCGGCTATGGTTTCGAATACATGCGATTTTACTCGTCCTCTCAGTCAACCTATCTTGGGAAGGATAATGTCATCGGACCGGATATCAATATGCAGGTCGATTTTTGGAGTTTCACTGTCAGAGGTTTCTTCCAAAGTCCCATGAAAGAACCCCTTCAACCATATTTCGGCGCGGGTTGGGGCGTCATGTCAGGAGTATTCGATACCATCAAGGTAGATGGTTCTGAACACCAAAACCGCTTTCAAGGGCTCATTAATTACCGATCGATCGGAACTCAGCTTATGTTTAGCGAAATCGTGGGCATTTCTGTTGAAATCAGAAGTCTGACGAGTAACAAGGTCCGAGTTTCTGGTGATCCTTTTGGTGTTGCCGAAATAGATAGCGATCTCTTTTTGGATTTCAGCGGAAGCATGCTGAACCTGTTTGGCTTTATCCGTTTTTAAATGAAACAACCTCCTCGAATCCTTTTCCATGATCAATCAAATTTTCGCCCTTCCCCAAGGAAAGGCTATGATTGATCGCTTTCAGAATATATCCCTTGGCGTTTTTAACCACTTCTTCAATCTCATTATTGAGAGCATAATTTCCAGCGATAGCACTTGAGTAGACACAACCACTCCCGTGAACAGATTCGGTTTGGCTTCTTTGCGATGGATACCAACTCATTTTCATCTTGTGAAACAGCAAATCATCCGCATCCTCTTTTCGATGGCCCCCCTTAATAATAACCGTCTGGGCTCCTTTGAACTGAATCAACCTCGCCGCATTTTCCATATCGATCCGGCTCGTAATCGAAATCCCGCTTATCCTTTCAGCCTCCATAAGATTAGGGGTAATGATCGTTGCAAGAGGCAAAAGTTGATCGATCATAAACTCGATTCCATCTTCGTCCAGAAGTTCATGCCCGCTGGAGGATAGGATAACGGGATCTAAAACGATGGGGACCTCCCCGATATTTTTTAAGGCCTTACAGACCGATCGGACGACACTTTCGTTACCCAGCATCCCGATTTTGACCACATCAATTTGAAAATCCTCAAAAAGCCTGATTATCTGCTCAAATACCAACTGCGGCTCCAAAGATTCGGCTCTGTAGACCTTTTTTGTGTCCTGAACGGTAAGCGTGGTGATAACTCCAAGTCCGTAAAGACCCAGGGATTCAAACGTTTTAACATCCGCCATGACTCCGGCGCCACCACTAGGATCAAATCCGGCGATTGAAAGACCGGTTTTCTTCATTGCGTCCCTTTTAATTAATCAACGCCATTAAAATCCGCTTTGTTTTTAAATGTCTGATAAAAAACTCAATCTCTTTTGCTCCGATATTGCCGCCCATACTGCTTAAAACCGGTAACATTACCTTCTTCGCGCTGATTCTTGGATCAATATCATAATAATAAGACTCGGTAGCGTCAGGAATATCAAAAGGCCCAAGCTCATGCATCCCAAAATCGAAACTCAGTGAAAAACTTAAGATAATCGACGTTACGTCTTGTATCTTTCGACTCTGAAACCCAAAACGCTTTACATCACTAACCTGACCGAAACCATGGCAATTTAAGCCAGATCCCCGTCATTATTACTGGCCCATCCGCTTAGAAATGAACCGTCAATCGCCACATATCATCTCCAGGATGAGTCCAACCTTCCATCGTCATAATTGCTACTGATCGCTACAATTCAGGTGCCCTTTTCATAAAGGACGATGTTCTCAAGGGCAGTTCCGGTTTTACGGCAAGGGTTGAAAATTGGAAAATATCGGAATGGTACAGGTTCCCTGATGGGTCTTCAACTGTTGCACTGTAATAATAGACCGTAAGAGGATCAAGCCCTGGGAGTACAACTCATGAAGATACAAGTAGGTTGAATATAAGCTCATGGAAGGATCCACCGCCGTATAAATCAGGCTGTATCTGCCCAATCCGTGCATAATTTCGCAACGAAATCTTGATCAGATTGGAAACGGATCACGGCTTGATGAGCCGTGATCTCCTCAACCCAGACATCGAGAAAATCGATTTACCTGTCCGAACTATCGTTACCGCATGAGCATCCCTGGATAACTAATATCAACAACACCCAAATAATGCGGCTAACAAAAACCTTTAAATCAAGCTTTTTTCAGATAGTTTCCCTTAATTAATTACAACAACAAACTTTTTTCTCAAACCACTTTATTTGTTTGGCTTGTCAACCATGACAAATGCCGCCCAATAATAAGGGTGGTTCCAATCTTCTGATTTAATTAGTTCCATTTGCGACTGCTTCAATGCTTCTCTGGTGGGGATCTTTTTGTAGATACGGTCATAAAACCCCGTCATCAACAACCTTGTTCCCTCGTCACTAACCGGCCATAAGGAGTTGATCACGCTGATAACCCCAGCCTCCTGAAAGGATCGGCGAAGTCCATAGACACCTTCACCAGCATGGATCTCGCCCACTCCGGTTTCACAAGCCGAAAGAACAACCAGTCTTGTTCCTGAAAGTTTCAGGTTTAATACCTCAAGCGCTGTTAAAACCCCATCGTTATTGGTATCAATATCACCTAAAAACGGCGCGTTCGTATTGATCCCCGCAAAAGCCAGTCCCGCTCTCAATAAAGGATTATCCCCCGGTGGCGGTAGTTTCTGCGGCCCACCCCTTTGCATGGATAAAAGCCTGCTCTTTAAGCGCTCTTCCGCCTGCAAAAAGAAACCGTGTGTCGCGATATGCAACATTCCTGGTGGCTTGTCGATTGAACGAAGCAATTGCTCCTCAGCCGTTTTCTTGCTATAAATCCGAGATACACCTTGGGCGCTTTTTGAAACCTTCTGGATCGCCTCTCCTTCGAGTTCCGCTCCCAAAAGCGGATCAAAGGACAATGACCTCAGGCCGTGAGACTGGACCTTAAGCGCATTGGTCGCAGCGCTTCTTCTGCCTTTGGCTATTTGTTTGGCAACCTTGTTTGTCTCGGAATCCAGATCATAATCGGGACCCGCCAGGATTACAAACTCACCCGAAGAAGGAGGCAGAGCCGGAATCACGATATCCCGTCCAGAGGATATGACTTTCAAGTCCAGTGTTTCGATCAGATATTTCCCGTCTTCATCTAAGATGGCGTCAAACGGCAATAAATGCAAAATGCTGTCGGGAACCAGATAAACGCTTTTTCGATTTGCCAAGTGCGGCACGATCGGTTTCCAAACCAGATTGTAAATATCCTTTGCGGCTTCCTCGAAGTCGGCGTCGGTCGCGTATTCGTCTTGAATCACTTCCCTAAAAAAAGAAACGAATTTTCGGACCTCTTCCAACTCACCCAAGGGAATTAGTTTGATTTCATCGTTTTTACAATCAAAGACTAAAAAACATTCACTGGTACTTTTTTTCGCCACCATGGCAAAAATCTTTGGGGTTCCGTCAACATAAGTTAAATAATCAATCAGGACATCTTCCTCGTTTAGTTGCTCGAAAAGCTGATCCACGCTCACCCACTGCGACGCGGTTCTAAAAGGCATACTCTTTTGCCCCAGAAGTGCCTGAAGATCGTTGACCTCTTCTTCCAAATCAACCAGTTTCTTTTGAAATTCTTCGGGTGTCTCGCCGACCGGACCGGAAAGCGTCAGGGAGGCCAATTCCTTTCTAGTTTCATTCAGTTTTTTCGCTAAACTGGAAAGTTCCGGCGATTTGGTCATCTCTAAAACTTTTTGAATCTCGGACGCAATTTTCAAAAGTAGCCCCTTTCTCTGAAGACTCACGTCCAACGCTGACTTGGCGGTTTCAGGAGAATTAACTTTAAGTAATAACTTGAGATATTTATCCTGCTCATGTTTGTGAAGAGTGATATAGTTCTCGCGGGTGTTCTCGCCCGTAGCCCAAAGCACCCGGTCAAAAAAGTCACTTCTTCTTTGAAAACCTCTCTTGCGATTCTCATAAGCCTCACTGGTCTTCTCGCCAAACTCCAAGGCATCTGAAAGATTGTTCAAGGCCTCGAAACTGTACTGATGTTTATCCCCTAAAACCTCGTCTGAAAGCTGCAAGGTCTCAGTCAAAAGCTTTTCGGCCTCGCTGAATTTTTCTTCGGAGATCAAAAGCCCCGACATATCGATCTGACTTCTGACTACGTCCGGATGTCGATCACCCAAAACCTCCTTTCTTAACTTAAGAGATTGAGTAAACATCTCCTCCGCAGCAACAAGGTCGCCCTTGTAATGTTTCACTCTGGCAAGGTTGTTTAACGCCTTAAGAGTCTTTTGATGCTTCAGTCCAAGCTGGGATTTCCAGACATCCAACACCTGGGAAAACATCGGTTCTGCCAGGTCAAATTCCCGCTCCATCAAAAACAGATAACCAAGGTTGTTAACGCTGGCGATGGTATTGGGATGATTGTCGCCAAAGATTTCCTGGCTGAACTCGATCGTTTGGTTGTAAAGAGGTTCTGATTTTTTAAAGCTCCCCTGACTTTCAAAGAGCATGGCAATATTATTCATGATCGCCAAGGTAGAGGGATGCTTCTCTCCATTGGCTTTTCTTGAAACGGTTAGCGCCTCCTTAAACAAAGGCTCGGCCTGTTCGTAGTATCCTTGGTTTTCATTTAACAAAGCCAGATTGTTCATTATATTGACGGCTTGCGGGTGATATTTGCCCAGAGCCGCTTCAACCTGACTGAGCGCTTTTCGATAGGTCATCTCGGAAAGTCCGTAATCTCCTTTTCTGCGGTAAAGCCCCGCAATCTTATCCAAATCCACGATAGTATTGGGATGAGTCTCTCCCAGACTCTGCTTGTCGTACTCATAAACCTTCTTATAAAGCTCTTCTGCCTGATCGTATTTCCCGATATCTTCATAAAGGATCGCTAGATTGCTAATCGTCTGATAAAGATCGGGATTCATATCTCCCAATGTTTGTCTCATCAAGCGTACAGCATCGTTAAAAAGCGGCTCTGATTTTTTATATTGCCCCATCAATCGATAAAGCTCAGCTAAGCTGGACATGGTGACCAAGGTTTCCACGTCCTTATCACCCAAATTCTGACGCTTGATTTCTAAGACATCGTTTAAAATAGTTTCCGCTTGGGGATAATCACCACCCGCAATATAAGTTGACGCTAGGATATCTTTAGAAAACAGCAACTCGGGAACATCTTGAATCGAAAGACTGCCTAAACTGCTCAACGCCTCCTTGAGGACCGCTTCGGCTTTTCTCCATTGCCCTTTGGCCAAGTACATTTGAGCCAGGTTATTAACATTGTGAAGTATCTCAGGATTGTTGATTCCAATGCTTTTCTTCTTGGCCAGAAAAACCTTTTCCAGCATTTCCAGCGCACGGTTATAATCCCCGGAATCCCCATAAGTTAACCCCAACTCTTCCGTAACCATCAGAGTCTCCGCATGATCTTCTCCCAACATCTCCGTCGCAATGGACAAAGCCTTTTTATAGACCTTTGTCGCTTGTTCGTAATCCTGTACCCCCGAATAAGTCCGGGCAAGATTAAATATAGCTGAAAGGGTAAAAGGGCTGAGTTGCCCAAAACTGTTTTCGGCCTTTTGCGCTGCATTGATCGCAAGCTTCACTGCTTCCTCGTAATTGCCCTGCTCAAAAAAACCGATTGAATCGCCAATCATTTGATCCAATTCGGACTCAGTTATAGCTGAAGAACTATTCTGAGCCGACAAAGAAGGATTTATCGCAAACATAAACATTATGCTTAACGATAATAACCAAACTAATTTAATCGATTTCATTTTTCCCCTTGTTTAATATTAAGAATGGCTTTTTATACTTCGCAATCAATACTTATAGAGTTTTGAGAGTTTCGATATATTCCTCTTTTTTTATGAAAGTATACTAAATTTTACTAAAAAAATAAAGATTAATCTTGAAATGTCTAAGTTACGATCATCGCACCAGCGCCATTTTAGTTTTCCTCTATAAACAAACTTAAGCTCCATCAATAATAATTTCAGTATACCCTTTCTCGCTGATGTTTGGCCTTAATCTCAGGTGGCCATAATGACTTGAAATAATGTATGGTCGACTTTATCTCGTCATCGGACAACTTGCCTTTAAACTCCCTCATTGGTGATTCCTCGGCAATTGAGCCTTCCTTGACGACCTCAAATAATATTTTGTCGCTATGATGCCAACCATGTCCCTTTCCGTTTAATGCCGGGGCTAAAAAAGATCCATCGTCCTTTAACCCTCCCTTTGGCTTAAATGGATCTTCTCCTTGGGCCTCATCCCCATGACACAGGCCACAGTGCTCAACAAAAAGTCTTTCGCCTTGTTTAATTTTTTGCGTTGTGGACTCACCCAGAATCGGTTTTTTCGATTGATTGTACTGATAGGTTATAGTCCCCGCTATGACTACCAAAAATACAATCAACCAAATAACTATTTTCTTTCTAGAATTGACCTCCTGGCTTTTTTGCTCTTGGTTCATAATTTTATTTATTAATATCATTCATATAGTGCTGCCAGTTGGTCATCCTTTAACCGCTCCCTTGGTCAGACCAGCGATGATCTGCCTTTGGAAAACCAAAAAAGCCAATATAACCGGCAAAGACGCGATAACTGAACCCGCCATTAAATGAGCCGAATCGACACCCGAATGAGAAGATCGAAAAAAGGCGATCCCTAGTGGCAATGTCCTCATTGAATCCGACGCTGTTAAAATCAAGGGATAGATATAGGCATTCCAACTAACCAAGACACTATGGATCGCAACCACCGCCAAGGCCGGTTTGGACAAAGGCATGATAATCGTAAAGAAAATGCGCCAGTCACTCGCCCCTTCAAGGCGAGCCGCCTCCTCCAACTCAACAGGCAAGGAGAGCATATACTGTCTTAACAGAAAAATCCCAAAAGTCTCAGCTACCATCGGCAGAATCAAAGCAAGGTGCGTGTCGTAAAGTCCAAGTCCCTTAACGACGATAAAAGTCGGCACCATCAGTACCGTCGCAGGTATCATCAATTTGATTAAAATCAATCCGATCAACCAACCTCTTCCCTTAAATTCTCTTCTCGCCAAAGCGTAGGCGGCCATCCCGTCAAAAATCAGGTTGGCCGCCGTGATAAAAAACGTAACGATCAGAGAATTTAGAAAGTACCGACCGAAATTACCCTCGATCCAGACTTCAATAAAATTCCCCAAGGTAAATTCCCCGCCAATCGGAAACACCGAGCCCAAACCCAAAGGACCCGACCGATCCAAAAAACTGGTGACAAACATCACCCATAAAGGAACCAAGGTTATCAACGCCAATGAAAACAATATAATATGCAATATCTGTTTTCTCATTCCCTGAATAAATAAATCGCCAAATAATGTGAAAATCAACTTCTAAAAATATATCAAGATGAACTACATCCAGTGTCGTGGTTGTTCGCCTAGTAAAAAATCAAATAAAAATCGTCATAACCCTTTACTTAAAAACCCCAGCTCTGATAATAAAATCGAAAATTAAATAAAAAAGCACGGATTATACAAAGAATTAATTTTACATTATTTTTATTTTAATATAAATCTAGCACATTAAAAAAAGAAAACCTAACTTTATTTGTAAGGATTGTTGACCTTTGTTTTTTATTTATGTAATTTTCCTTACATCAAAACAAATTTAATTTGTTCTTTAGGATGTGCCCTTAACTTTATATATGATCAAAATTAAAAAAGGCTTGAAGCTTCCCATCTCAGGCGAACCCCAACAGAAAATTTCCAAAGGAAATTCAGTCAAGACCGTTGCGCTCGTAGGACCCGATTACAGGAACATGAAACCGACTATGGCTGTAAAAGTTGGCGACAAGGTTAAACTGGGACAGGTTTTGTTTGAGGATAAGAAAAATCCAGGTGTACTTTTTACGGCGCCGGGATCTGGAACCATCATAGCGGTTAACAGGGGAGAAAAAAGAGTCTTTCTTTCGGTTGTCATCCAGTTGCAAGGTGATGAGGCCGAATCCTTTGGGGTATACGAGGAAGGCAAACTTTCTCAGTTGGAGCGTGTGGAAATTCAAGATAACCTTTTGCGCTCGGGTATGTGGACGGCCTTTAAGACAAGACCCTTCAGCAAGAGTCCTCAACCCGGTTCAACCCCAAACTCGATCTTTGTAACCGCCATGGACACCAATCCACTGGCACCCGATCCTGAGATTTTTCTATCCGAACATCCTTCGGCTTTCGTCAACGGATTGAAACTGCTTTCCAAGCTGACTGATGGAAAAACCTATCTGTGCATTGCCCCTAACAGCAACATCCCTGGAAAGGACCTGAGTACAACCGAAACGATTACTTTTTCAGGACCACATCCAGCGGGTCTTGCGGGTACCCATATCCACCATTTAGATCCAGTGCATGCCCAAAAGACCGTCTGGTCGATCAATTACCAGGATGTCGTCGCCATCGGCTATCTTTTTACCACTGGCAAGCTCTTTGTGGAAAGGATCGTATCCTTAGCGGGCCCACAGGTAAAAAACCCCAGGCTTATAAAGACCAGAACCGGAGCCAGTATCGATGATCTTATCAAAGGGGAGACCAAAACCGGCAACAACCGGGTTATATCCGGCTCAGTTCTCTCAGGACTCACCGCCAACAAAGAACTCGCTTTCCTGGGCAGATTTCATAATCAGATTTCTATTTTGGAAGAAGGCTTTAAAAGAGACTTCCTTGGCTGGCTGGCTCCGGGATTCAATAAATTTTCCATTAAACAAATTTTTATCTCAAAATTGTTCCCCACTAAAAAATTTAACTTCACCACTTCCGAAGAGGGAAGCACAAGAGCTATGGTTCCAATCGGCATGTATGAGAAAGTGATGCCCTTGGACATCCAGCCAACTTTTTTATTGCGTTCTTTAATCACAAAAGACACCGACAAGGCCCAGGCGCTAGGCTGTCTGGAACTGGAGGAAGAAGATCTAGGACTTTGCACCTTTGTATGTCCTGGAAAATACAACTACGGGTCTATCCTTAGGGAGAACCTCACTCAAATCGAAAGGGAAGGTTAAATGAAGTTTTTACGGGATATTTTAGACAAGCAACACCCGAAATTCGCCAAGGGCGGTAAGCTGGAAAAGTTTTACGCTCTTTATGAAATGGCCGACACCTTCCTTTATACGCCGGGCACCGTCACCAAAGAAGCCTCTCATGTACGCGATGGCATGGACCTAAAAAGGATGATGATCACCGTGGTTGTCGCTTTGACGCCGTGTATTTTAATAGCCATTTTCAATACCGGCTATCAGGCCAACCTGGCGATGGACCAGATGGGTGTTCCTGAGGCTTCGGGCTGGCGTGAGACAGTGATCGCTTTGCTTGGTAGCGGATACGACCCCTCCAGTATCTGGGCGAATTTTATCCATGGACTCCTTTATTTTCTACCGATCTTTCTCGTCTGCAACCTCGTTGGAGGTTTTTGGGAAGGTCTTTTCGCCTCGGTCAGGGGTCATGAGATCAACGAAGGTTTTTTGGTTACAGGGATGCTATTCCCCCTGATTCTACCCGCAACCATTCCACTTTGGCAGGTGGCGTTGGGAATCTCTTTTGGAGTGGTTTTCGGCAAAGAGATTTTCGGGGGTACGGGAAAAAACTTTTTAAACCCCGCACTTACAGGTAGGGCTTTTTTGTTTTTCGCCTATCCGGCGCAAATCTCGGGTGATCAGGTTTGGGTCGCGGTCGATGGATTCAGCGGAGCCACCCCGCTCGGAGCCGCGATAAATGGCGGTTTGCCCGCGATAGAGAAACTTTATAGTTTTTCAGACGCGCTGATCGGCTTTATCCCCGGCTCGATCGGGGAGACATCTGCTTTGGCATGTCTATTTGGAGCCATCGTTTTGATTGTATCCGGTGTCGGCTCATGGAGAATCATGCTCAGTGTCCTTATCGGAGCCATGGGACTTTCAGCCTTATTATATTTTGTCGGTAGCAGCACCAACCCGATGTTTTCCATTTCCCCCTTATGGCACCTGGTAATTGGCGGGTTTGCCTTTGGACTGGTTTTTATGGCAACTGATCCTGTATCCTCCGCAATGAGCGAAACTGGTCAGTGGATATACGGCATTCTCATCGGAATGATGGTCATCTTGATTCGGGTCGTTAATCCGGCCTACCCCGAAGGGATGATGCTGGCGATCCTCTTCGGCAATATTTGCGCTCCGGTAATCGATTATTATGTCGTCAAGGCCAACATCAAACGAAGGAAAATCAGAAATGCCCAATGATTCCATCATAAAAACCATCATCGTCGCATTTCTTCTTTGCGTCTTTTGCTCTGTTTTGGTTTCTAGTTCCGCAATCTACCTGAAACCGCTTCAGGAAAAAAACAAGCTTTTAGAAACCAAAAAGAATATCCTTATCGCCTCGGGGCTAATGGAAGAGGGCAAAACCATCGAAGAGATGTTAAACAAATAACGGTCAGGATCATCGACCTTAAGACCGGAGAGTTCGACGATGAGATCGATCCCAGCCAGTACGACGTAAAAAAAGCCATTAAAGACCCGCTTTTGGCTTATAAAATACCAAAAGATTTGGATTTGGCGAAAATCAAGCGAAGAGCAAAGTCGGTACCCGTTTATCTGGTGATGAAGGAAGATCAAATCGACACTGTCATTCTGCCCATCTACGGCAAGGGTCTTTGGTCTACCATGTACGCCTTTTTGGCTTTGGAAGGTGATACCAATACCGTCAAGGGACTATCCTTCTACGAGCACGCTGAGACTCCTGGACTTGGGGGCGAGGTTGATAACGAGCTTTGGAAGAAGTCATGGAAGGGCAAAAAGGTCTTTAGCCCCGACTGGGCACCGGTCATTGATCTTCCCAAAGCGAAAGTCGATCCACAAAGACCCGAGGCTATTCACCAGGTCGATGGATTATCAGGGGCGACTTTAACGACCAGAGGAGTAAAAAATCTATTACGCTACTGGCTTGGAGAAAACGGCTACGGCCCCTTCCTTGCCAATCTAAGACAACAAGGAGTCTAATATGATCAAGCCCAAAAACGTTTTATTAGATCCCATTTTTAAAAATAATCCGATCGCGCTTCAGGTTTTGGGTATCTGTTCTGCCCTGGCGGTTACCAGCAAGCTGGAGACCGTAATCGCCATGTCGTTTGCGCTGATGTTCGTCACAACTTTTTCCAACATCGGTGTCAGTCTGATCAGAAACCATATTCCAAACAGCATCCGCATCATCGTGCAAATGACCATCATCGCTTCACTGGTTATCATTGTCGATCAGGTCCTTAAGGCCTATGCGTTCGGCATTAGCAAACAACTTTCGGTCTTCGTGGGTCTCATCATCACCAACTGCATCGTCATGGGAAGGGCCGAGGCCTTCGCTATGAAAAATGGGGTGGGATTGAGTCTGCTTGATGGTCTGGGCAATGCCTTGGGCTATAGTCTGATTCTGTTTGTAGTGGGCTTTATCAGGGAGTTGACCGGTTCAGGTAAATTATTGGGATTTAATATTTTAACACCTATCACCGAGGCTGGTTGGTACCAGCCTAACGGCTTGATGCTCTTGCCTCCAAGCGCTTTTTTTCTCATCGGGATCTTTATTTGGATTCTAAGAAGCTGGAAAAAGGATCAAGTCGAAAAGGACAACTAAGCTATGTTAGAAACCTATTTAAATCTTTTAGTACAGTCCATCTTCATCGAGAATATGGCACTGGCCTTTTTCTTGGGGATGTGCACCTTTTTGGCCGTCTCCAAGAAAGTCGAAACGGCTTTGGGTCTTGGAATCGCGGTTGTCGTTGTCCAAACGATCACCATTCCCGCCAACTATTTGATTTACGCCTACATCTTAAAAGAGGGTGCCTTGAGTTGGGCCGGCATGCCCAATACCGACTTAAGCTTTCTAGGTTATATCAGCTATATCGGTGTCATCGCGGCTATGGTTCAGATTTTGGAGATGGTGCTGGATAAGTACTTCACGTCTCTTTATAATGCGTTAGGGATTTTTTTACCATTAATTACGGTGAACTGCGCCATCTTGGCGGGCTCCCTGTTTATGGTCGAGAGAGATTATAATTTTCCAGAAAGCGTGGTCTACGGGATTGGGAGCGGCGCAGGATGGGCCATCGCCATTGTCGTTTTAGCTGGAATCCGCGAAAAAATGAAATACAGCGATGTACCGGACGGCCTAAAAGGGCTGGGAATCACCTTTATCACCGTTGGACTGATGGCGATGGCTTTTATGTCGTTTTCAGGAATCCAGCTTTAAGCTTTATCATCGATTTGAGTCTATATTATATTTTAATGAGCTAAGACTTTTATTAAGTTGCTTGTTTACTGCCAATAAAGAGATTTTGTAATGACCGAAATATTATTAGGAGTTGCCTTTTTTACCGGTATCGTACTGAGCCTTGTTCTGGTCATCTTGTTCGCGAAATCAAGGCTTGTGAGCACTGGCAAGGTCAAGATCCTGATCAACAACGATGAATCCAGCGCAATCGAAGTTCCAGCCGGAGATAAACTTTTAGGGGCTTTGGCCGGGCAGAAAATCTTTTTATCATCGGCCTGTGGCGGCGGCGGAACCTGTGGACAGTGCAGGGCCAAGGTCTTCGAGGGTGGTGGAGATATCTTGCCGACCGAACAAAGCCTGATCACCAAGAAAGAGGCACTAGAGGGTGAGAGACTCGCCTGTCAGGTGGCGGTCAAAAGGGACATGAAAATCGAGGTTCCCGCAGAGGTATTCTCAGTCAAGAAATGGTCCTGCAAAGTCGAATCGAATCACAATGTCGCGACCTTCATCAAAGAATTGGTCATAAAGCTCCCGCAAGGAGAGAACGTCGATTTTAGAGCTGGTGGCTACATCCAGATCGAATGCCCGCCGCACGACCTAAAATACGCTGATTTTATAGTTGAGGATGAATACCGGGGCGACTGGGACAAATTTAACCTCTGGAAATACCAGTCCCATGTAACCGAAGACGTAATTCGCGCCTACTCCATGGCAAACTACCCTGAAGAAAAGGGCCTAATCAAGCTGAACGTGCGTATCGCGTCTCCGCCCCCAGGCGCTCCAGACCATATTCCTCCCGGAATCATGTCCTCCTATATTTTCAACTTGAAGCCAGGAGACGATGTTATTATATCCGGACCCTTCGGTGAGTTTTTCGCCAAGGAAACTGAGGCCGAGATGGTATTCATTGGGGGTGGAGCCGGCATGGCACCCATGCGCTCTCATATCTTTGATCAACTAAGAAGAATCAACAGCAATAGAAAAATCACCTTTTGGTACGGCGCAAGAAGCTTAAGAGAGATGTTTTACGTGGAAGACTTCGATGAACTGCAAAAAGAAAACAAAAACTTCACTTGGCACGTCGCGCTGTCCGACCCACAGCCTGAGGACAACTGGAAAGGCTACACTGGTTTTATCCACAATGTGCTTTATGAATACTATCTCAAAGACCACCCCGCGCCAGAAGACTGCGAGTACTATATGTGCGGCCCCCCCATGATGAACAAGGCGGTAATAGACCTTTTGGAAAGTCTTGGAGTAGAAAAAGATAACATTTTGTTGGATGACTTTGGTGGTTAAGATCCATTCCCCGCTTACCAAGCCCATCTTATCTCTTACCTTACTATTAAGCCTCTTTTTTTCGGCTGGTTGCGAAAATTCAAATAGAAAACCGGAATATCAAGTTATATCGGGCAGAACCATGGGTACCAGCTACCAGGTCAAGCTCGCCGGAAACAATCTTCCTCATAAAACACAACCGATTAAAAAGGAAATTGATTTGCGGTTAGAGCGCATCAATCAGCTGATGTCGACCTATTTTCCCGATTCTGAGTTAAACAGGCTTAACCGAACTGACAGCAAGTGGTTTCCGGTCTCCAAAGAAACCTATTTTGTTATCGGAAACGCCCAAAGGATAAGCCGAGACAGCGGAGGAGCCTTCGATATTACGGTCGGGGCTTTGGTAAATTTGTGGGGATTCGGTAACAAAATAAGAGCCGATCAGATCCCCGATGAAAAAGCCATTTCAACTTTGAAAAATAAATTGGGTTATGATAAGATTATGTTAAACCCCGATGAGCTTCTCATTGGGAAAAAACACCCCGAAATCACCCTTGATCTTTCGGCCATTGCCAAAGGTTACGCTGTTGACTCTGTAGCTGCCCTGTTAGAGAAAAGGGGCATTTTAGACTATATGGTCGAGATCGGCGGAGAAATTAAGGCCAGGGGCTATAAAGCTGAGAACCACCCTTGGGTTCTGGCAATCGAAAAACCGATTCTCGAATCCAGAGAGGTTCAGAGACTTGTTTCTCTAAACGATCAAGGGATGGCGACTTCAGGGGATTACCGTAACTATTTTGAAAAAGACGGGGTAAGATATTCACATAGCATCAATCCAAATACGGCGAGGCCCATCACCCACAAACTGGCATCGGTCAGCGTGATCAACCCTTCGACAATGATCGCTGACGGATGGGCAACCGCTTTGATGGTTCTGGGACCTGAGAAGGGTTATGAAATCGCTTTGAGAGAAAAACTCGCTGCTTATTTTATTTACAGGGAAAAAGACGGATTCGTTGAAAAGTATACCCCTGATTTCGAGAAATATTTTATCGAAACCAAAACAAGACTTTAAGCGTTTATGAGTACCTTTATCGCCGCGTTGATCATAATTGGCTTAGCCATGCTGGCTATGTCCGTTGGCATGATCCTAAGCAATAAATGCATTCAGGGTTCTTGCGGCAACAAGAATCTCCTGGCGAAAATCCAAGGGACTTCCGCTTGCGATTTTTGCGATAAGAAACAAGACTGCTCTGAAAGCGCGTCCTGAGACTTTAATTGGACAACTTGGTTGAGCAAAGTTGCGCCGGATTCATTGAACCTGCCCGGTAATCTCAAAAAGGTGATAAACCGGATTTTTTGGCGCGATCTGAAAAGAACCCAGATACCACAGATTGTTTTTATCCTCCTGGATCAACTCACCGGCAACAGCAAACCTAAATTTTCTGCTTTCCACTTCTACCCCCGGCTCAATCAGAACATGAAGTTGAGGGGTCTGGTCATAAAATTCCAGCGATAAAATCTCCGCGCCTTTTGGCATCGAGAGCTCAAAGCTGTCCCTGAGTTGCAAATCAAATTTCAGAGTTTTGACCATAATGTTATCCGATTGCTATAGTGGACCCATTTGTCCAGACAATTTTTTGTTGAGTCATATTCCTTTACTTGATCTATTTTAAGCTGCTTTTTTATCTCTTCTTTCGATAAATTTCCAACGGTTTTTTGTAGATCAGGACCGAGTGAAATCGGTTGAAGTCATAAAAGAGCATCGAAGCGTTCTTAAAATCAATTATTTCCAATGATTGAGGCTACTCGGGGTGGCTTCATGCTTGCTGGCCAACCGGGCTTGGGACATTTCCCCCGATAATTGTTCCAAAACTATCTTGGTTTTGAACTCGAGACTGAAATTTAGTTCCTTTTTTACTCATTTTCCTCTTGAATTGAAGTTTGATTTAACTATTCAGAAATGACAACCAATGGAAAAACTGTTTGAATTTATAGTTCCATTATACCAATTCCATGATTGATTAGATCGATCCTATTTGCTAATAATAAGTTTGAGGAAGCGATCCGACTTGTAAAATCGGCATAACCGTTTTTTAAAAATACTTCTAGAAATCGAGCTTTATGGAAAACCACCGTCAAGTCCAGAGAAATTTTCTTAAATACTACCTGGACGTGAAAGAGGAACCGGAAGGTGAAGTGATCGGCCAACTTTACGATCTCAGCGACAAGGGGATGATGTTATTAAGCGAGCGGTCCTTAGAGGAAAATATGGAAATGGATTTCTGGATCGGTTTAAAGGAAAACGTTAACGGCAAGAACATGATCCGCGGCAGGGCAAAGAGCCTTCGCTGCGTCAAAGACATGGATTTCGACAAGCACCGGATCGGGTTTCAATTTATCGAAATCTCCAGAGAAGATACCGAAACGATCAACCAACTGATCGAACGATTCGGCTACAACATCAATCTATAAGAAGAGTTTGTTTATTTTAGCCCGACCGGGGGCATGAAACGGTCGCAGAGAGTCTATGGAAACTTAACGGTTGGCCATTTCGGTACTGCCCCGTTTGTTTCTAGGTGGAAGATAGTTGATGGGATCGATAGGTTTACCGTTTTTGATAACCTCGAAATGCAGGTGAATCCCGGTAGACCTGCCCGTGTTGCCCATTTTTGAAATCAGGTTCCCTTTGCGCACCAGCCTTCCTTTTTTTACGTAGATTCTGGAGTTATGGGCATAGAGTGTTTTAAGACCGCCCCCATGATTGATGATCACCGTTTTACCATAGCCCTTTTTCCAACCCGCGTAAACTACGGTACCAGATTTGGCTGCCCTGATCTTTTCGCCAGCTGTTTTGGTGATATCGATGCCTTGGTGCATTCTTCCATGCCGTCTCCCAAACCTAGAGGAAATACTGCCCTTGGATGGCCAGAGCATTCGATCGTTCTTGGTAAAACTCTCCAAATTGACAGGATTGTACTCGTTACTTCTTGAAACGGGTTGAATCTGTTGGGGAATAAATATTTTCATACCCGCGGAGAGATCGTTGGGGTCGTAAATTTGATTTTCCCTTTGAAGCCTGATCTGATCGACCTTAAACCTTTGGCTGATTCTAAAGAGGTTATCTCCGGGTTTAACTTGGTACCAAACCCCACCATTAATAACAGGGCGGCTGTTTTTGACCGAACAGGAACCCAAGCCCCAGATTAGCGCGGTCATCGTCAAGCTGATCAACAATATTTTTTTTAATTCAACAAATGATTTTTTTTCGCTCATTTTGACTAATTGATTGTTTTTGCTACCTAGTTTTCATTATAGCATGCTGTTTTATTTAGTTGTTAATTTTATTAGCTGTTTTATAATTTAATGCAATATCCGTGCTGGTTTTAAACTTTTGCCACACTTACTCATTCGCGCAGCAAATCAAACCTGATAAAGTTTATTTTTTTAATAAAAAACTTCCATGTCTGGCAATTTATCATAAAAGCATTTAAGTTCTTTTAAAAGACCTGTTGGAATATTTTTAATAATTATGTATTCTCGTAAGATAAATTATCGAAACAGAAAAATCTTATTCACTGATTTTTATAAATGAGCGCAGAACTAGCAAGCGAGCCTGAAGAGAATAAATTTAAGTCTTATCTAGAGGCATCAAAACCCCAAAATCCCGATCTGGTGGCTAATTTTATCGGGTTGCAGGACCCAAGGCAAATCGAGGGCATGGACTACATCAGAGGCCAGCTAGAGAAAAAGGGATTTCGAGTCGACTCATACGAATATAAAGTAACGACCAAAACCGAAATCAGAAGACCCATCAACCCCAAGTTAAAAAACGGTCCCACCGAAAGAGTTACCCTTGAGGAAAAAATCAATGTCAACAGCAATTTCAAGGCCGTTCGCCAGCTCGATTGGAGAGTTTCCAAAGACCCGGAAAATATCTTGATCCTTCAGGTGACCCGCGCTAAGGGCGAGTCACTCAGCTTGCCGATCATCTTCCCCAATATCATTAAAAAAGGCCGCCAAATCCTCGTCAACCGAATCAGCAAGGTCACCCACGCCCAGCTTATCGCCAAACCGGACTTGAAGTTCGAGACAATCCCAAAACCCATCGAAGATTGCCCGGAGCTAAAAGAACAACTTCTGGAACGCTCCAAAAGAAAAAAAGGCATGCAGTCCACCGTGAGAGAATTGCTTGATATGCCAGGACTACCAGTGAGTATCTCCGAAAAAATCGCCGGAATCGCAACTGGAAAGGCGATCGACATCACCGACACAGAAGCTATTAACATCATCCTGCTTTCTGATCTACAAACCCGCTATATGGGCCTACTGCAGAATTTTATCGAGGAAGTGGCCAACAAGAGTACTCCGGTTCCGGGTCTTGCCAAACAATTCCAGGAAATGACCTTAAGCCTCAAGCCCAACTATCTGGCCAATAAATTCCAGATGTATTTTGACGAGGAAGTTCATTTCAACGACAATGCGGACGTCTTCAAACAGATTTTCAAGACTCTGCAGAAAATGGAGGAGAAAGCCATCATCGTCAATGACAAGCCGGTCACCAAAAACCAGATATTCACCCAAATCAAAAGCATCGTCGTTTTGTCCCGAAGTCAGGTCGATCCGGAGCTGTGGAAAAGATGCCTATTTCTTTATGATCCCGACGAAGAAAAAAATCTGGTCAATAAAAACGATCAGGTGATCGATGAATTGGTTGAGAATTGCAGAAAAATTATCATGAGCATCCACAGTGCAGCCTCGCAAAGCCTGCTGGAAGTCTACCTGACTCATAACGCTGATTATTTTATGAAAAATAAATTCGTCCGTTTTGATCAGGAACCCTTCGAGAAAAATGAGCCGGCGTTTTTTAAAAGCATGGTAATGCCTCTGCTTCAGCTCAAGTCACCCAAAAAAGGTGAAAAAGAAACGATCTTTAAGCTCTTTTCTGAAAGGGGTATCGAGCCCAATAAACTGATCCACCCCGTGCATTGTATGGGGGCCGCCTACGGTTTTTTAATTGGAAAACAGATTTTAGAGGGTATGCAAAAATTTTTACAGATCGGATTAAATACTCTTTTTCACCGCTTCGGTAAGGATTTTTTCGAGATCTGTTATGAGCGGATCATCTTTGAGGCCGGCCTGCCGGTCTCAAGAGCTAATTTCGCGAAATGGCTGATTTTAAAAAGAATTATCAACAAACCGGAAGAATTCGGTTATATCCCGATCGAAAATGAGACGGACTACGACCCTTTGCTGACACCCGAAATCTTGGCCGGTAGCGGTCAATCCATTTTCCCGGTCAATTTCACCTCGAAAGAGTTCACCAAAGCTTTTTTTGAAAAACAGGACCAGTTCATAGCCTTTATCCAAAGGCTCAAGGGAAGTCTGGCCACCCAGGATTCCGAATTCAGCGCGGCCCAGGTCTTTATGGATCTCGCTAACGCGGGCAGATATAATTTCCGTTCCTCCGGATTTAAAAAACAACTCAAGGGAACCTTTTTATATGACGAGCTCAGCGAGGTTATCTCGAATTCCTGTAGCGACATCAAAAAGGAAATCGAGGCAAACGCCACCAACCGAAAAGCGATCCTGAAGATCCCGCTCGCCTACTCTTCGATCCTTTATATCGGTAGTACTTTTAGCGTTTATGTCGGGGACCATGCCGTCCAGGTCCACCTAATGGCCGTTCCGGTCCTCAATGTAGAACAACTGAGCGACATTTCCAAGACCTTTTCCAAAAACATGATCCAACATCTCAAGCAAACCAACACCAGCGAAAGGAAAGGCTTGGTCCAGGCTATCAAGATCCTGAATGAATACATCAAAATGTCCCTGGAGTTTACCCGGTTTAGCTCAATCCTCGTCATGGACAGGATGATCCATCATATTCTCGATCAGGAACACAAGAAATCTGAAAATACCCCACTCCATCAAAAATATTTCGTGTCTGACCGTGACAAGCTTTTTGTTGGCAACATCAAAGACATCAATATCGGTAATCTCGCTTTGTACCAGATCGACAACATTAAGATCAATCTTGACGAACTCGACACCATGGCCTTCGGTAAGGCTCTGCAATGTATCGGTTTTTACAAATCCGCGCAAAAAACGATCAAGGATAAAATGGAAATCATCGGCAAGGTGATGATCATTTTAGGGCGGTTCGCAACCCACCTAAAGGAAACCAAGGAATGGAAAACATACTATAAGCTCATCGAAAACCTAAAACAGTTGGTTCCCCAACCGATCGAAACCCTCAATGACAAAAAACTCAGGATGCTGAAAGTAATCAGCGACGAACTTAAAGGAATGCTTCAGACCTCGACCAACAACGATAACATCGTTAATCAACTAGTAGGGGAATGGAAAAGAAGATACCCCAGTATGATCGCCAAATTCTACTTCTACAACTCTTTTTTGGATAGCGATCAATCCTTTAAGGATAATCTGGTTTTAGAGATCAAACAATCCCGTAACTTTATCAATCTCCTAAAATCGAAGAAAAGCGTCTTCTTCTTTCCCGAAGGATCAAAGGACTTTCAGATCAGTCATATGAATGAAATCGGCAACTTTCTTAAAAAAATAAACTATCAGGGCAACATTTATGTCGAAATCCAAAATCTTAGCGATGAAAAGATAAATGCCATCACCAAAATGTTTTATCCCAACCACTTCTTCAAGCTCAACCAGCTAAACCCCATCAAAAAAACGCCACCCAAAGCGTAAATCCTAACCGATCTCCGAGGTGATCTTATGGACCAAAAAATGGTGGATCTGCCCTGGATCGAGTTTGACGAACAACAAATCCTCTTTCAAGGAGGCCGAGAGATAGATATATTGCGCTCCATCCTGGTTTAGGTCTAAAAAACGGTACTCTCCCTCGAAATTGAGATCGATGACCTTCTCCAGCTGAACGTGGCCCCAATGCTCCATATCGTCCAGATTAAAGATGACCAACTCAGCCTCGATGTTGATGTCTTTTAGACCCGCTTCCATCTTTAGGACGCTCCATTTTTTGTCTTTACCCCTATAAACGATTGGCCGATCTTTTGGATCGCTGAAAACGCAGGAAAGTTGACCGCCCGGGTTTTCCTCGATTTCAAGATCATGGAAATAGTCAAAAAATCTGATCTCCCTCTTGCCAATCCTGAGCAATTTATCCCTCAAATCCCTATCCTCCACCATCCGCTCGATGGGAGGCGAAAAAAAGCTCCAGTTATTCCATTCGTTCCCAACTTCACCGGATGTGCCTGGCTGTAGATTGATGTTATTTTGAACATCGGGCTTGCGGAAGGCCGGACACAAAAGCGAAATCAGGCTTGAGAGACTAAAAAGAACTTCTTCCGATTTTGACCCGAAACAAAGTCTCCTGACGATCTCAAACGAAAATTCGTCGCTGATTTCCTCAAGCGAAAGGGGAATATCACTTGCGACAAAGGGCAGCCCCAAAACCCTCCTGCAGAAATCAAGGATATTGGCCTCATCCTCAAAGTCATCCCTCGATCCTTTCTTGTTGAGAAGATACTGAAGCAATGTCGAGGTATCGTGCGTCTCAACCGTCAGTAATGTTTTTTCGCTATAGTTCTTAAGAGGTTTCCGCTTCCAATTATCATTTTCCCAACGGACAATCGCCATCCCGCTGATGTTTTCACCTTTCTTTATATAATCCTTGAGTACATTCTGAGTAACTTTAACCCGCTCAGCATCACCTGCGATCTCTCCTCTTATTTCCAAACCGCACTGAATCGCCAGATCCAGGAACCATCTGAGATTCTCTTTCCTCATTATTTCATTCTCGGTTGTGAAACGACCGTTAGGTCCACTTGTCGCTTTTTTTAGCCGCATAGGAAGAGTATACTGACCGCACCACCCCACCAGATGATCAATGAAGATACCACTTCCGATTTTTCTAATCCAGCTTAAGCGTTGAATCAAATAGTCCTTGAGTCCCGGGGTTTTTTCTCGGTAGGCCGCAATTCCCCATGCCTGCTCGGGATAACCGTTTTGCGGTTCGGGAGAACAGCCCACTTGGCGGCTTTGATCGAAGACCTCCGGATGGAAATAAACATCCGGACTATGGCACTCGATCCCGAAGGGTAAGTTGACGATAATCCCGATCTTTTTCATATCCAGTGCCTGAATCAGGTTTTGTCTTTGCTCGAAACACAGGAACTGAATATAGCGGTGATATAATAGCCGCTCCCTATTCTCCAAAACCAGTTTTAAGACCTTGGGATGGTTGACCTCACGGTATTCTTTCCTGTCCAGGGAAATGGATTTTTCCTTGTAAAGCGCAAAAAGAGCATACTCGTTTATCCAGTAACGGGCGGTCTCCAAAAAAGACTCGAACTCCTTGTTCCTCTGGATGGAAACCTGAGTGATAAATATTTTAAAGCATTCCCTTAAGACCAGATCCAGCAGACTCCGCTTTAAGGTATAGCTTACCCGGCGGTTTGAACTGAATTTCTCCTTGTAGCTCAGCTCGATCTCGGTCAAAAAACGAAAGAGTGACTTGTTCAGGTTAAGCTCGGGTATCAAAAACAGATCCAGTTCATCAGGATTCAAGGCGAACCCGCTGTTTAGTGAAAAAGGACTGGCTGTATCGGATGAACGACTGCCGTTGGGAAGATCATAAATATCTCCCCGGATGCCCAACTCAACCATCAGGTCGCTTAAATGATGAAGGCCCGCGATAGTTCCTGTACCCAAGGACCTGCCCTTTACGCTGTTGAGCTGTGAAGTCGCAACCAGTAGATTAAGTTTCATGGAACCCTTTTTCATCTTTCAACTTAAATTCAAGTATCTTGCTCTCAGGATTAAAGGGCTTTAGCTGATTTAGCCCCAGTTCTCCGGCGATTTCTTCAACCTTCTTCTCTTGCTGGCTACTTGAGAGTTCCTCGATCCGCCCAGGATCAAGCAGGGCCTCCAAGGGGATCATCCCCACCAGTTCAGAACCGGTTACGTCAACGCCAAGCCTGAGTGCTTCCTGGCGAATGGTATGAAATACCCGAACCAGTGGTGATTTTCTGAAATCTAAAATATTGGTGCTAACCTGAGCTTGTTGAAGCTCCTCCATGTACCAGCCGATCGCCTTGACGAATTTTAACATCCCTTCTCTACGGACAGGCTTATTATCTAGATCATAGACCTGCCGGCCATTACTGTCTTTAAGAAAACGGCCCGACTCCCTTATGATTGCGGCGATTGTTTTGGCCTGTTGAAGAGTTCCGTTGAGGTTGACGTTATAAGCGATCAGAAAATCCCGCGCCCCGATCACGGTTAATCCCGACTTAGGATTAAAGATTGGCGACCCCACATCCGGTAGCCACTTAGGGTCTTTGAGTTTGTCACTTAACCCTTCATACTCTCCCCTTCTTAAATCAGAAAGGTTTTTTCTTTTATCATCACCCGCCGACCTCTCATAATAATAAATCGGCACCTCTAGCTCTGACCAGATTTTCTCGCCAAGCCTTTTCGCAAGCGCGTCACAATCCTTAAAATCCACCCCTGAAAATGGAACCAAGGGACACACGTCACAAGCCCCGATCCTGGGATGAGTTCCTACGTGACGACTCATATCGATCAATTCGACGGCCCTTTTAATCCCCGAGAACAAGGCCACCTCCAGAGAGGCAGGATCACCGACCAGAGTATAGACCGTTCTGTTCGCGTCCCTGCTCGGATCGATATCAAGGAGTTTTGTTCCCTCACATCCCGAAAGCGCAGCGGCAATCGAACTAATTACTCCAATATCCCGGCCTTCTGAAAAATTAGGCACTGCCTCAATCAGTTTCATCTAAAAACGGGTTTATCAAGAATAAAAAAAAGAATAAGCTTAAGCATGAGTCTATCAATATTTCAATGACCATTCATTGATATTTTGCGATCAGGGTGATAAAACCCCAATGAATTTTAAACGATCAAAAACATTCAGTCCCCCTGATAGTCGGGAAATAAAGGGCTCAACCTTAACGAAAAATCGTTCCAAATGATTATTCTTAGCTTAGGGTGTCATTTTGAGAAATCGGATTTTACTTTTAAATCAATATTTTTAATTCTAAGGGATTTAATCAAATTATGAAAGCTTGTTTAGAATATTTTATCCTCCCGGTTATAAAACAGCCATGAAACATCAACTGCGCCTTTCCGCACTCGGAATGGTCAATGTTTTAGGCCAAAATCCAACGGAAATTTATGATAAGCTCATCAATCTTGACCGTTCGGTGATCACCCAGAATTTTAAAATCGGTATGGATAAAATAACATCCTTGGCGGCCATCAGGGTCGACCTAAACCCTCTGACGGAATTCCCGGATTACGACTGCCACAACAACCGGATTGCCGCGATTGCCCTTGAATCCATCTTTGAGCCAATCAAAAAGGCAATCGATCTCTATGGCCCAGCGAAAATCGGTGTCGTCATGGGAACAAGCACCTCCGGCGTTCAGGCGACCACCGATGCGCTGCGGTACTTCGACTTAAAAGGAGCCTTTCCTGAGAACTTTCACTACCGCCAGCACGAAATCAACGGTTTGGCTGATTTCATAGCCAAGAAAACCGGAGCCCAAGGTCCCTGCTACTCCGTTTCGACCGCCTGTTCCTCCAGCGCCAAGGTCTTTGGTTCGGCCCGCTCCCTGCTTGAGTTGGGAGCCTGCGAAGCCGTTATCCTCGGAGGATGCGATTCTCTTTGCGATTTGACCATCCAGGGTTTCTCCTCTCTGGATGCCCTGTGCCGTGGAGATTGTCTGCCTTTTAGCGGGAACCGGGATGGACTGATGTTGGGTGAGGGCGCGGCCATTTTCCTGCTTGAGAAAAAATCCGGCGGTGTCCAGCTGATGGGAGTTGGAGAATCCCAGGATGCCCATCACGTATCTGCGCCTCATCCCGAGGGTCGTGGTGCCACTGCGGCCATGAAAGAGGCTCTTTTGGACGCTGGTCTTCTGCCAAAACAAATTGACTACCTCAATCCGCATGGAACCGGAACTTTTTTAAACGACCAGATGGAAGCCTGGGCGATCAAAAAACTTTTTGATTTTCCCCTGCCGCTAAGTTCCACCAAATCCCTGACAGGTCACTGTCTCGGAGCCGCCGGAGCGATTGAGGCGGGAATTTTATGGTTGGTTTTATCACAGCGGTTCGAAAAACGCTTGCCGCCTCATTTTTGGGATGGCCAAAAGGACCCCGAACTGCCGGAACTCAACCTGATTGAAGAGCCAATATGCCTGCCGGATAACCAAGAGCTTTACTTCCAGAGTAACTCGTTCGCTTTTGGCGGCAACAACACCTCGATCGTTTTAGGGTTAAGGGATTGAAGATGCCGGACTATCCTCCTGTGCAAGACCTGCTCCCCCAAAAGGAAGCTATGATCTTTTTGGATAAGATCATCAATCATCAACCGGGCCGGACAAGTTGCGCCGCCAGGGCTAAAAGGGACAATCCACTGTTCGACAAGGGTTCAAACAGCCTGCCTTTCGCCGCGACCCTGGAAATGATGGCCCAGTGCGCAGCCTTGCACAACTATCTCAACGCTCGTGATTCTCGAAAGCCAAAGATTGGTTTCGTCGTGGCGGTCAAAGATTTTTTATTCGAAGCCGAAAGAATTGAGGAGGGTGAAAGGCTCTTGATTACTGCCGATTTGGTCCTGGAACTCGGCAACTACTATCATTTTGATTGCGAAACGTTTTATTTTGACTCGAAAACAACTTTCGCTAAGGCCAGAGTAAAAATCTATTGTCCAGAAGACCTCTTTCACCTATAGTCAACCATGAAAATTCTTTTTATCTCCGCCAATTCGGAAACCTATCCCTACCCGGTGACACCCCTTGGCATCGCCTACTTGATACAGGCCGTCAAGGAACGGGGCCATCAATCGGCTACCTGTGATCTCTGCTTCGAGGATAACAAACCAGCGGCTCTCACTCAGATCGTCGCTGATTTTAAGCCTGATTTTATCGCGGTTTCCATCCGCAACATCGACAACACCTCCTATTTAAACCCCTTTTTTTATCTTGAGGATATCAAGGAGCTACTCAGGCTCGTCAAACAAAAAACCCCGGCACCCATGATCCTTGGAGGCTCAGGCTTCTCCCTTTTCCCCGAGGAAATCCTGAGGTTTCTTGAGTTGAACTTCGGAATCAAAGGCGAGGGAGAAAATGCCCTCCCCCAATGGATTGATGCCATCCATAATCGGACAGGATTCCAGGGGATAAAGAATCTGTGTTACCTTTATGAGAAGCGTTTCATTCAAAACCCGCTTGAGAGAATCGATAAGATCAGCACACCCGATCGCTCGGGCCTTCAAAACAGACGTTATTTTGAACTGGGAGGCATGGCCAATCTGGAGACAAAAAGGGGTTGTCCCTTTACTTGCGATTACTGCTCCTATCCCCTGATTCACGGGAAAAAAGCCCGGCTAAGGGAGCCCACGGAAATTATCGAGGAGCTATACCAACTACAAACCAGGGAGGGAATCGATCACGTTTTTTTTACCGATGACATCTTCAACCATCCGCTGGAGCACGCCCTCGAGATTTGCGAAGGAATGATCAGACGCGAGCTTAAAATCAACTGGTTTTGTTTCGCGACCCCTAGAGCTGTTTCATTTGATGAGGCCTCATTGATGAAAAAGGCCGGCTGTATGGGGGTCGAGTTCGGCAGCGACGCGGGTTCGGAACTGACCCTGAAGGGACATGGGAAAAGCTTTGGGTTGGAGGATATCAAGACCACCATCCTTAACTGTCAAAAAGCGAAACTCCCTCAGGCCCACTACTTGATCTTAGGCGGTCCCGAAGAGAGTCTGGACAGCTTAAAGGAGACCGTTGAGTTTTATAAGACACACCGGCCCAACGCCGTCATCGCCAGCGTCGGGGTCCGAATCTTCGCGGAAACCACCTTAAGACTCAGGGCCATTAAAGAAGGCATCATCACCCCTGAGCAAAACCTCCTAAGACCCGCCTTTTACCTCAGCCCGGCGATCAATAAAAATCAGTTCATCCATCAGCTAAGACAACTGATTGTCAAGGAAACAAACTGGATTGTTCCCGACCTAAAAATCGGCCCTGAAAAAAAGACTCTGGAATTCTTAAGGGAAAAAGGAATCAAAGGCCCGCTATGGAATTTGTTGAGCTGATCTCGCCTGAGGTCGAGCTAAAAACAGGGCCTCCATCATTGCTTGGGAATATAGTAATTGCCGATCGATTCTAGGACCTTGCTTCTGCCGGACCTCTGCTTTTGATTCAGCATGATCACAAAGGGTTTCCAATGGTCTTTTTTTATTTCCAGGTAACCCGCTAGATTATGCACGTCACGTAAGGAGCCTGACTTGGCCCTGATCGACCATTGACGTCCCAGCCTGGCCAAACGGAAATATCTGGAATCAGCGAGACTAGGTAGAAGATCCCGGTAAGGTTCGAAATACTTTAATATTTTCAGCATGGCCAAAAGCCCCACGCGGTTTTCCTTCGACAGCCCTGATCCCTCTCTTAAAACCAGTTCGCTATCATTAAGCCCCAACTTGTGGATTAAAAAACGCCGCATGATCTCGACCCCTGCTTGAACCGTCGCTGGCTTCCCGTATTTCTCCAATGCCATGACCGCCATAATTTGATTGGCGATAAAGTTGCTGGACTGTTTCAGCATGCTTCGCACAACTTCTGTGAGGTCCTTCTGAGATTGATGAGTCAAAACCGGATTGAGTCCATCGGGGACGGTTTCCCTTTTCATCGTTCCTTCGAATTTCCCTCCATACTTACCAAAAGCCTTTAAGACCAATTCACCGGTATATATCGAACTCTCAGTGGCGCTTAACGGCACTGAGAATTTCTGCACTCCTAGGGGAAGCCCTTTGATACGCTTTAAAACCATCGGAGTAATAGGCGTTTTTTTCAAGCGGGAAGTCACCTCGGTTTTCGACTCAATCTCTACAACGATGATGTTCTCATTCGTTGAAAGAGCTCCAAGAGGTGCCTCAAAATAGTTTAGACTCGGCCTGCGGCCATCAAAATCGACCATTTCCTCAAAGGCCGAATCATCCAAAATTAAATGATTGAGTCTACGGTCAAACACCCCCTGCCGTTTTAGTTCGTGAGCGATTTCCTCCCAGTCCGACATATTGAGAGAAGGATCGCCTAGACCTTGTAAATAGAGATTGTCCATCTCATCCAAATAGATCTTTGTCAAAAAACGGTAATCGGGGCCAAGGACATTTAAGGCAGCCGCAGCGGTCGCAATCTTGATGATGGACGCTGGGGGATAGATACCATCATGATATAGTTCGTCCGGCTCTGCCGGATGACCAAGAGCCACCCCCCCATTTTTAAAGAGTTTAGCAAGTTGGTTGGACAGATTTTCCTCTTTTCGGGTAAGAAAAACCCGAACGGTAACGGGAATTTCCTTTTCATTGAAGGTCCCATGTTCGTTTAGAAGCACTAAAGAATCGATCCCAGTAAAACCCTTTTCCGGAAAATAAATCAGATTATTCCCTTTAAAATAGACTCGGCCATGTTTGGGCTCTTGAACGACTTCCGGTGTGCCTTTAAGGTCCTTCATATTATCAAGTGGTATTTTAAGCCGATTGTTTTGCACTATGGAAAACTCAAGTTTCTTGTTCGCCAGATCCAGTTTCGAGCGCTTAACCTTAAACTCAATGCGACCGATTTTGCCCATACCCTGATCATCTTCAACCAAAAACTCGAGACTGTCGTCGCCATAAAATCTCTTGAAAGGGATATATTCCAGGTTGGGGGGAATCCCGAAAAGATTGCCGTGCCTGGGTTTCCGATTCAACTTGAACCTGATCTTATCTTCTTCTGGATCAACTGCCTCCAAAAGAATATTGGCTTCCTCGTTTTCCATCAGAACAATCTTCTGATAAATCGGGGCGGGGGGGTCATTA
>Ga0224496_10000079_pt1 | contig 71658 bp, 80 predicted proteins | sample SF_Jul11_sed_USG_2_FD_168127 | JGI IMG/M metagenome (GOLD analysis project Ga0224496, IMG submission 168127) | Sediment microbial communities from San Francisco Bay, California, United States - SF_Jul11_sed_USGS_8_1 | ecosystem: Environmental > Aquatic > Marine > Sediment | place: USA...
ATCTGCTACCGGAATGTTATCAGATGGCACAAAAGTTTCAGTTTGGACTTCAATGCCAACTGCAGGAGAAGCAATGGAGATTTCTATTGAATTTGAGGATGCAGAACATGTTAACCACGATATAATGGTAACACAAAAGGGCAAAGAAGTTTTGAACGATAAAGGTGCACATCATCATGATGGTATGGGAATGCATAAAACAGCACCATTGAGTTCTGCGGATCCAGTAAACATCACAGTAACATTCCAAGGTTACGGTGTAAATGATCCTAAAACAGGGCCAATTGGTGAAAAAGTAGTATTTTCAAACGTTGTTCCAGAATTTGGTACAATTGCAATGATGATACTAGCTGTTGCAATCATAAGCATCGTAGCAGTAACTGCAAAATCTAAAGTCATTCCAAAATTTTAGGAATTGATATCTTCAAATTATTACCAAGTTTATTATAATGTCAACAATAGACTTTGTAATTAAAAGCACATGTGATTCTGTATAAAATTTTAATATGTTGAAGAGGAGTTGGGATAGAATTGGAGCACAAACTTGCACTGAAACTGGTTTTCTCAAATCCAAAATACACAGGATTAGCAGTTGGAATATTTACTACAATGTTTATTCCATTGTCTTACATTTCATAATATCTATTCATTCAACCTAGACTTGTATTGTTTGTCCCAGATTATTCTGCTTTTGGATTTTTGCTAGTTGTGCTAGTTTCATTTCTTACTGGTTAGTACTTTGTATGGGAATCTATAGAATACAAATTTTAAAATCTAGTAAGAAAAAAATGAGTTCTGGGTTTCTTGGATCTATAATTGGAGCAAGTGCAGGAGCATGTAGCTGTGGCTCCATTGGTTTTACAATAATCTCAGTTTTTGGGGCAGTGGGAGGAGCTGCAACTGCGTTTTTGGCAAATTATGAAATTCCACTTAGAATGCTTTCTATTGGAATTTTAGTTGTAACCTACTTTTACATGGTCAAAGGACTAAATGCTGAATGCAAGATTAATTTTAATAATTTAGCTGGTGGAAACTAATTGTATTAATTATTGTGAAAAATACTAAAATTGAATGATGATTTCTTTCTTTTAAAAAACCCTTATGCTAGCTGTTTTATTTAGTTTGGTACAAGAAAAAATTGTTGTGGTGTATGTGATCAAACTTCTTGATTTTTAAAATTTTGTAATTTCGTTTCCTTATGTAGTTTGTATGCAGTTAGTCCATTAAATGTAAAAATCACCACCAATCCAAAATAAGAAAGAGTTTGACTGTATTCAATTAATATTCCGGATACACCAGTCCCAATAACACTTGGAAGTAAAGATAGTGCATATAGCCACCAACCACAACAACCTAGTGGAACCAGTGAAAAAAATGAAAAAAACGAAGTAGCTGCAGTACTTCCAGAGTTTACACCGAATGCTTTTCTTTTTACATCTAGTCTACACCCAAGCATCTTGCTTTTTTCAGAAAGAAAGATCTGTAGTCCGATACCAACACCCATTCCAATTATTATAATTGAGTTTAGCTGAAATGAAGCACTAACTGCATTCCAAGGATCTAGTGCAGGTGTTGTAATAATCACTATGGTGAGATATACTACAACAGTAAGGATTCCTACAATAATCCCTTTTTTTATTGGTTTCATTTAGGATTCACCATAAACAAGGGTATCTGGATGAAATGCGACCCATTCAAACCAAAATCCAGGATGAATTGGTATTCTTTGTAAGACAGTTCCAGCCATAGGACCCGAAACTGCCATGCCGTCATACGTCCATACGGATTTTGTCTTAGAATCAATCAACACACCATTATCATAAACAAATTCCAAAGGATCACCACCCACGTTTCTTTGAAAAATCCTGGAATTATGATCATGTTCAGATATCAGAAGAATTGATGTGGTACCTACAGAATCATTAATGACTTTGTGAAATTCAATATCTTTTTGCTTGTATGCTTTGTAGATATCGCCCTGGCTGAATCCAATGATTATCTCTTTAGGCTGCATCCTATCATCGCTGTTCTCAACTGGAAACATTATTCGTGGTTCGGTATAATAACTTCCATAAGGATCAGTTGCATACGAACGGATATGACCTGTATTGGTAGTCAATACCAATGTATCTGAATGTAACTTTTTCCAATCACCCCAAGTAATTAGATCAAATGGGATTGTTTTCAATTGAGAACCTGACAAAGGTCCAGTTACTGCCATACCTAGACTTTGACTCCAATATGATCCAGTTACTCTGTCATACATGAGCAAATTACTGTTGTACAGTTTTCCAGAAGTTCCAAATTCTACTTTTTGGCCGTCAATGATTCTCTCAAATACCTGACTTGTATAACACAAAGGACAGTAAGTTACTGCCACAGAAGTGTTGCCAACCATATCATTTACTATCTCATGCCAAACCAGAATAAACAACGGATATGCTTTTACGTCTCCATTAATTTCCAATCCAATTACAATATCCGAATCATCCATAAAACTAGAATCTGAAATATTTGCAAAAATAGGGTTGTCAATTGATGGAATCCCATCTTTTGGTGGGCCCCCTCCACGTATCTTTTCAAGAGGTATGGTATGTTTTTGTCCATTTGTTTCCATCACAGTAGAAAGTGACATCTCAGGTTCATGGTCAACATCAGAAATTACATCATTTGGTTCAGAGTTAACAGTAGTTGGTTCTGACGTAAAATAAAATATTAAAAAAATTGCAGCTACAACCACAGATAAACCAATTATAGTAAAAATAAATTTTTGATTCAGATTAACCCAAAGTAATTTAAAATATTAAACAATTTTTCCAAATTAATCATTATAAAATACTTTCATATATATCAAATAAAGATCTAGTTTTGAATATTTGATTAAATTCTCTTATACCGTATCCTTGTACTAGAATTATTTGAAATTTTCTAGATAATTATTCATTGGTGTATCTGCTGAAAAATTGATGTATTCAGAAAATATAGAAGTAAAATAACTTGTGATTCTATTGGATGGATCAATTAATGGACAGTTAACAATATGGTTACTATCTACTGATCTAGCAATGCAGATGTCAATAAAATATCCATATACAAGGTAATCTGAAAGGTTCAAGGTAGGTTTGATAATTCATAGAAAGAATACGACAAATGTATTGGTTTTTTAGTTTTTATGTCAAAAAGAGGAATGAAATATGTAAAATTAGGATTAACTAGTTTCTAAACCCACAAGTATCACAATCAAATTTTTTCTTTGTAGAGTGTGCTTTTTTCATGTGTTTTACTGTTCTTTCTGAATCAGAAAATTTCATATTGCATTTGGGACAAGTATCCCCCACAATGATTTCTTTTGAGAAAAATCTCATGTCTCTAGTGTTTTGTGTTTCTTTAAAATATTTTTCCCAACATGATATAAATTTGGAAAAAACTTTATGACGTACATTTTTAGATGTGATTTAGGTTTCATTGAATATTGCAATAATTTTGGGTTCTGTCAGACAGGATAGAAATGGTGTAAAAGTAAGCCATTGGATTACAAAAAAGATTGCAAAACGAGGCCACCGTACAATGTTAGTCGATCCTATGCAGCTGGACTTGCCGATTCTGGATAAAATGTATAAAGAGATGAAAGAACCTGAATCAAAATACAAAAAACTTCATGATATGATAGATTCTGCTGATGGGTATGTACCAATTACCACTGAGTATAACCATACTGTTTCTGGAGCCATGAAAAACACACTTGACTGCTGCTTGGATGAATATTTTTTCAAGCCTTCTGCTATAGTGTCCTATTCTGTTGGGCCCTTTGGAGGAATCAATGCAGCCCAGCATTTGCGTCATATTTTTGCAGGACTTGGTTCTCCTTCTATTCCATCTTCACTTCAAATATCCAAAGTAAGTGAAGCATTTGGTGATGATGGCAAACTGTTGGCCCAAGAATATGATAAAAGAGTTGAGAGATTCCTTGATGAGTTTGATTGGTATCTGGAGGCATTCAGATCTCAAAGAAATAAAGGTGTGCCATATTAGCATGTTACAATAATCCAGAGCTACTTTTCATGATATTGTTTTAGCCCATTACATATCGTGTTAAGTATTCTTTGATCCTTTTTACATTTTCTCGAGTTTGTTCTAATTTTGTACTGGTAATTCTGAAAAATCATTGGTATCAATCACCAAAAAATCAATAATCAAACCTATCATTGGCGGTGGTGCCTTGCCAATCATTATGCTAAGATATTCTTGAAAATCATTACATTTTACCATAGTTTCTGCAATTTGAAATAAGGATTAATTACAGAATTAAATTACGTGGCTATAATTGATGCATATACTTGTCCGATCTAGATTTTATATCCAGACAATGTAACCTAAACTGCTTATCTCGCATGTTTTAGGTTGCAACATATAATAATAATCAATGATGTCTTTGAATCATGAATACAGTACGCATTCCAAAAGTTATCAACTTTGGAGAAGATGCACTTGGTAAAACAGAGTACCCTAAAAATGCCCTGATTGTAACAACCGTTCCACCAGAGCTTTCTGACAAATGGATTGCAAGAATGGGAATTAAGGACTACATGTTACATGATCAAGTAAAACCTGAACCATCAATCGATGATGTCAATACTGTGATTTCAAAATTCAAAGACAAAAACCCATCTGTTCTAATTGGATTAGGTGGTGGAAGTTCTATGGATGTGGTAAAATATGCTGCACCAGAGATGAAAAAAGAAAAGATCTTAATTCCAACAACATTTGGAACTGGAGCTGAAATGACAACGTATTGTGTTTTGAAGTTTGATGGAAAAAAGAAATTGTTACGTGAAGATAGATTCCTAGCTGATATGGCAGTTGTTGATTCCTATTTCTTAGAAGGAACTCCGCAACAAGTCATAAACAGCTCTGTCTGTGATGCATGTGCTCAAGCTACCGAAGGCTATGATAGCAAACTTGGTAATGACTTGACAAGGACTCTTTGCAAACAAGCGTTTGAGATTCTCTATGATGCCATTATGAATGACAAACCAGAAAACTATCCTTATGGATCAATGTTATCTGGAATGGGATTTGGTAATTGCTCTACTACATTAGGACATGCTTTGTCCTATGTATTCTCAAACGAAGGTATACCTCATGGATATTCATTATCCTCTTGTACCACTGTTGCACATAAACATAACAAGTCAATCTTCTATGATAGATTCAAAGAAGCTATGGCAAAACTTGGTTTTGACAAATTAGACCTCAAAGCTGATGTTTCTGAAGCTGCAGACACTGTAATGACTGATAGAGGCCATTTGGATCCAAATCCAATCCCAATATCAAAAGACGACGTCATTAAATGTCTTGAAGATATCAAAGCAGGTAATTTGTAAAAAATTCATTTTTTTTATCTTTTTTCATTTTTCTTGATAAACTGCGAAATTGGCAGCTTGATTAAACTTTTTATTCTATTACTTTGACAAAGATGTACTTGACTCAAAATAAGCTGAAATTTGGTATACAAAACGGGTTAAATGTTGCAAGAGCCGGCTATACTGAAGACCAAATTCTAACAGCTTGTATGCTTGCTGATAAAACTGGATATGATTCAATTTTCTATATGGATCATACCAATGTCCCTCAATGGAAAAATGCAACTGTCTTAGACCCATGGGTAATGTTATCTGCAATTGCTGCAGTTACAAATAACGTTGAATTAGGAACTTGTGTTACCGATGCAATCCGAAGACATCCATCAAATATTGCATTGGCTGCAATTACTCTTGATCGAATTTCAAAGGGAAGGGCAATACTTGGAATTGGTGCAGGTGAAGCTCAAAATCTAAAAGAATTTTGCATTCCATTTGAAAAACCAGTTTCAAAATGGGCAGAACAAATTGAAGTTATTCATACGTTATACAAATCTACTCCTGATAATACTGTGGATTACAAAGGAAAATATTATCAACTTGAAGGTGCATGTTTGCAGGCTCCTCCAATTAGAAAACCACATCCACCAACTTACATGGCATCTGGTGGCAAGAGAACTCTCGAATTAACTGGAAAACTTGGTGATGGATGGTTACCAATTGGCTATACTCCTGAGCTCTTTGAAGATCATGCTGCTCAAATTAAAGATTCTATGAACAAAAACAACAGGACTCAAGAAGAAAAAGATAATTTCCAATATGCACTTGACATTGATGTCTATTTCTCAGAAGATGCAGAGGAATCATGGGCAAAAATGAAGGAAGCAGTTAAAGTTAGTTTGTTTAAACCAGAAATCCTAAGAGTGCATGGATTAAAAGAGATTGAAGGATTTGATTTTGTAAAGTACTTTACAGAATATTCCATGTCTGATCAAAGTTGGATTGTAAAAATGAGGGAAGCTGCAACAAAAATCCCTGACAAAGTTGCACGTTCATCTACTGCAGTAGGAACTCCTGAAGATATTATTCCAACATTTGAGAGATTCATGGATGCCGGTGTTAACCATTTTGTAATTAGATTCTGGGGCAAGAACTATTTTGGCTCTATTGATAAATTTGCGAGTCATGTAATGCCTGCATTAAGAGAAAAATCTAAAAAATAAAATGGCGTTTTATGTCGTAACGCATAGAAAATCATTTACTTTACTTGTTTCTATGATGTATGATGGATGATGACCTTCCAGAGTCTTTAAAGAAATATCTTGATATCTTAGAGGAAAATGTTGAAATTTTGGAAGATTTAGGGTTTAATCTGGATGATGAAAAGGAAGATGAGTTTACACCAAACATGGAACTTCACAATCTATATGATATGACTGAAGACGTTGCCCACTCTGCAAAAATTAAACGTGCTGAATCAAATCTTACCCAAAGACAGTCAGAAGATTCTTTATGATTTGTGTGGTCTTTTTTTTCTAGCCTTTGTAAATGCTTTTACTTTACGTTTACTTTTCTGCTTCTCTATTCTTTTTCTTGTACGCTCTGTTGCATTTGTTGCACCCTGAATAATCTTAGTTTTACTTCCATCTCTGAGCATAATCTCTTTTCCTTTGAACCTAAATTCAATGTCTCTGCATTTGACATAATATTTTGTTAGGCAAAAAAATATTCTGTTGTTTGTACCGTGCATATCTTTAACTTCCTTGGATTTTTTTAACTCGTTGAGAATATTTCGAAGTATCCCTTTTTCAATATCTGTAATTCTATGTAATTCACGAAACCAAATGAATTTAGAATTTGAACCCCATTCTTCTAAAATGTTTAGAACTTTTTGTATAGCCTCCTCATACTCTTCATTAATTTTACCAATTTGTTTATCCATGAATTATGTCAAACCGTTTAACTTAATGAATTATTTGGAGGGAAAAGTCAACTCTGTAAACTGTTTATTGGTTTTGATCATTTTTGTAACTAGTTGCTAATTAGGTATTATGGGATTAAAAAATGAATACTTAGCAATTGAATACAAAACCTTAGGAATTAAAATATTGGCTAGAGAATTAGATGCCGTTGATTGAATTCACCGTTTCGATTTTTTCTTTAATTCCTTTATTCTTGATTTTGTTACCTTGACTGACTGCTTTTGGTTATTTTCCATCTTGTTTGCCAATGAATCGATCTGTTTAATGATTTTTAATTGAGTTTCTGTTGACTTCGTTTTCAAAAGTTTAGTTTTTAATTTTTTTAACTGATTTGAATATGAATTAAAATCGTTTTTTAACTCATCAAGATAATGATCTCTCACACTTATTTTTTATCTAACTTGTATTTTAGGAATCTTGATGATCTGGATTTATAATATTATAAATAAAAATATTATCGTTGCAACTGATTGGAATTTTACAAATAAAGTCTCATCAAAAAATTAAGGAATTTCTGGATCAAGAGCATGTAGGGCGAATTTCTAGTATTGATGAGAACGGATATCCTCAAATAATTCCGATGAATTTTGTCTATCTAAATAATTCTATATACATGCATTCTCATGTAAAAGGAGAAAAGATCAAAAATATCCGTCAAAACAGCAAAGTTGGATTTGAAGTTGACAGAGAATTAGAATTTTTACCTTCTTATTTTGAAGATCCAAAAAATGCATCACTTGCAGATACGTTATACATTAGTGTTGTAATTAAAGGAAAAGCATCCATTGTCATAAATAAAGAAGAAAAAGCAATTGCTCTAAATGGCCTTATGGAAAAATATCAGCCAGAGGGGAAATATGAACCAATACAGCCCACCATGAAAATTTTAGATGCGGTTGCAGTAATCAAAGTTATTCCAGACTCTCTCTATGGAAAATACAAAATTGGACAGCATATGGCTGTCGAAAATAGAATAAATCTTGCAAAAAAAATACTTGCTAAAAACTCTCCTACTTCAAAAGAGACTTTAAAAATTATGGGTTTTGAGATAACTAAAAATGGATTGGAAATGTTTGACGAGCCAATATGGTAAAAACCATCTAATGTACTTTATATTGAATTTAACATTTTAGTTCTTAATTTGGTGGTAAAACTTACCATCTTTGAGATTTCACATGTAAGTTGTGTTTTATCATCTGTCTTTACTACTCGAGCTGGTTGAAACTTATTGATATCACTTCGTTTTAATTCAATATCATTGTAATCTAAAAATGTCTTTGTATCTGCGATTGGCATGTTAATGACGTTTGGAGATGTTTTTTGAGGTACATTGGTATTCTATCGCCATGATTTGTAGTTTTTCTGCTTTTAGTAAATACTGTATTAACCTCTCTTTTATATCAAAAAATTTGGCTGCTTTTGGCCTTCTAATATTAATTATTGTAAACCTTCAGTGATAACTCGATGATCATTAGATATAAGTTCAGTTTTCGATGATTGGATCTGTTGAAACGAGCATTACATTTTGAATTAGTATCTGAATATGGGCCCACAGGCGATCAACCTCAGGCAATTGATACGCTAGTTGAAGGTGTAAAGAAGGGGTCAGTTCAGACATTGTTAGGTGTAACTGGAAGTGGCAAAACATTCTCAATTGCTAATGTTATCGCAAGGACGGGAAAAAACACACTAGTCATATCTCATAACAAAACTCTAGCAGCTCAACTGTATTCGGAATTAAAGCAATTTTTTCCTAAAAACAATGTAGGTTATTTTGTATCATACTATGATTATTACCAGCCTGAAAGTTACTTGCCCCAGACTGATACATACATTGAAAAAGATACTCAAATTAATGAGAAAATTGAAAAATTGAGATTAGAGGCAACTGCTATGTTGTTATCTGATGAACCTACTATCATTGTCTCTACCGTGTCTTGCATTTACTCGCTTGGAAATCCACAAGATTGGAAAGATCTTGCAATCATGATCAATACTGGTGATATAATAAAACGAAACGAGATTATTCGAAAACTCATTGATGCAAGATATGAACGAAATGACACTGAAGTTGCACCTGGAAATTTTCGAGTTAAAGGAGATACCATTGATGTCACACCTGCATATTCTGAAGATATTGTAAGAATTTCCATGTTTGGTGATGAGATTGAAAAAATTATCTTGCTTGATCATGTTTCATTAAAAGAAAAAAAAAATTTATCTCAAATGAAAATTTTCCCTGCAAAGCATTATCTAATTGCAAAAGATGTTAGGGAAATGGCTGTCAAATCTATCAAAGAAGAGTTAGAAAAAAGACTTCCTGAATTAAATGAATTAGAAAAACAAAGACTAGAGATGAGAACAAAATATGACTTAGAGATGATTGAGGAATTAGGTTATTGTTCTGGAATTGAAAATTATTCAAGGCATTTTGATGGTCGAAAGTCTGGAGAAAAGGCATTTTGTTTGATGGATTTTTTTGGAGATGATTATCTTTTGGTAATTGATGAATCTCATGTTACTTTACCTCAACTTCATGGGATGTACAAGGGTGATCATTCAAGAAAAAATGAATTGGTCACATATGGATTTAGATTACCAAGTGCATTTGATAACCGCCCTCTAAAATTTGAGGAATTTGAAGATTATATTAAAAATACTATTTTTGTATCAGCTACTCCTTCAGAATATGAGCGAAAAATCTCATCGACTATTGCAGAGCAACTAGTCCGCCCAACTGGCTTGCTTGATCCAAAAATTGAGGTTAGACCAACAAAAGATCAAATGGATGATTTGATCAAAGAAATTCAGAAAAGATCCACTCACTCTGAACGTGTTTTAGTTACTACTCTTACCAAAAGAATGGCTGAAGACTTAGCAGAGTATTTGTCAAAAAAGCAAGTCAGAGTGAGATACATGCACTCTGAGATTGAAGGACTGCAACGAACTGAGATAATCAGACAGTTGAGACTGGGAGAATTTGATGTTCTAGTTGGAATCAATTTGCTTAGAGAAGGACTAGATATACCCGAAGTTTCTCTAGTTGCAATTTTGGACGCAGACAAGGAAGGGTTTTTGAGAAATTTCACCAGTCTAATTCAAACATGTGGTCGTGCTGCAAGAAATGTAAATGGCACTGTAATAATGTATGCCAATAATATTACTCAATCCATGAAAAACACTATTGATGAGACTAATCGTCGTAGAGAAAAACAAATTCGATATAACAAAGAACATCACATTACTCCTAGGACAATTATTAAGTCAGTTCCTGAACAAGAAACCGTATTAGATGATTCAAAATTAAAATCTGTTCATGATCTTGCTGCTGATATTATTGATCTTGATGCACAAATGAAAAAATACTCTGAAGATTTAGACTTTGAAAAAGCAATAGAGTGTAGAGACAGAATTAAAAGAATAGAAAAGGAGATTAAATACAAAGATGGCCGAGAATAAATTAAAAATTCGTGGAGCACGACATCACAACCTAAAAAACATCGATATCAATATCCCAAAAAACAAACTAGTTGTAATTAGTGGATTGTCTGGATCTGGAAAATCTACATTAGCTTTTGACACAATCTATGCTGAAGGTCAGAGAAGATACGTTGAATCACTTTCTGCATATGCCCGACAATTTTTGGAGATGATGGATAAACCAGACGTTGACTCTATTGAAGGTCTTTCTCCTGCAATTGCAATCCAACAAAAAACTACTAGCAAAAATCCCCGTTCTACAGTTGGAACTACTACTGAAATTTATGACTATATGAGACTGTTGTTTGCAAGAATTGGAATTCCATACTGTACAAACTGTGGAAGAAAAGTATCTACTCAATCAGTTGAGAGAATATGTGATTCTGTACTCAAAGATTTTTCAGGAAAACAAATTTTAATTTTAGCTCCTATAATACAGAGAAAAAAAGGTACATATGAAAAATTATTTGAGCAAATCAAAAAAGATGGCTATTCTAGAATCCGTTTAAATGGCGAAGTTTTGAGCCTGGATAATGAAATTCCGCCACTCGATAGGCAGAAGTGGCATAATATTGAGGTCGTGGTTGATAGAATGACTACTGAAAAATCAGAAAGATCTAGACTATTTGAGGCTATTCAAACTGCAATTAAATCATCAAAGGGAGATGTAATGATTGTAACTGATAAATCTGAAAAAATTTTCTCACAGAATAATGCATGTCCTTATTGTGGACTGACTGTTGGTGAATTAGAACCAAGATCGTTTTCTTTTAATTCGCCATTTGGAATGTGTAAAACGTGTAATGGATTAGGTATAAAGATGGAATTTGATGCTGATCTTGTGGTTCCTGATAAGACAAAATCAATTTTAGATGGTGCGATCATTCCATGGAGTGGCCGTTTTTCATCATTTAGAAAACAAGCGTTAAGGGCGGTTGGAAAAAAGTTTGGGTTTGATTTGATGACTCCTATCGAAAAAATAAAACCTAAACATTTTGAAATCATCATGAATGGCACAGATGATCTAATTGATTTTAATTATCGCTCAAAATCTGGGGATTCCTCTTGGCAATATACCAATGCGTTTGAGGGAGTACTTGCAAATCTACAGCGAGTATTTCTAGAAACTGATTCCGAATCAAAACGTGAATGGCTAAAACAATTCATGCGAGACACCCCTTGTAATGTTTGCAATGGTAAAAAATTAAAACCTGAATCACTTGCTGTTAAAATCAACGAACAAGGTATCATGGATGTGTGTGATATGTCCATTGACAATTGCTATGATTTTTTTTCTACACTAAAATTAACTGAAAATGAGCAATATATTGCAAGAGATGTTTTAAAGGAGATTAAAGAACGTCTTGAATTTTTAATGAATGTTGGATTGAATTATCTTACATTAAACAGACTAAGTTCTACCTTATCTGGAGGTGAATCCCAAAGAATTCGTCTGGCAACTCAGATTGGGTCTAATCTTACTGGTGTCTTGTATGTTCTTGATGAACCAACAATTGGTTTACATCAGCGTGATAATGCCCGACTAATTAAAACGCTGCATAAACTACGAAATCTGGGAAATACAGTAATTGTAGTGGAGCATGACGAGGAAGTAATACGAAATTCAGACTGGATGGTGGATTTGGGTCCAGGAGCTGGTGTTCATGGTGGAAATGTGGTGTTTGAAGGATCTGTTGATGATATTCTCAAGAACACTAAATCTGTAACTGGTAAATATCTTAAAGATAATTCTTTGATTACTCTAAAAGATAAAATACGTAATCGTTATGGTTCATTAATAATTAAGAGTGCATCTGAAAATAATTTAAAAAATATAGATATTGAAATCCCATTAGGATTATTTGTATCTGTAACCGGAGTTTCTGGTTCAGGAAAATCTACCCTAATTAATGACATTTTACTTAAAACATTGGAAAATCACTTTAACAAATCAAATATACGTTATGGAAGTCATAAAGAAATTATAGGTTTGGAAAATATTGATAAGGTCATTGCAATAGATCAATCTCCTATTGGTAGAACCCCCCGCTCAAATCCTGCAACTTATATCGGTGCATTTACTCCAATTCGAGAATTATATTCAAACACTGCATTATCAAAAGAAAGAGGGTATGCTCCAGGGCAATTCTCATTTAATGTGGCAGATGGACGATGCTTTGCATGTGATGGTGATGGAGTCAAACAAATTGAAATGCAGTTTTTATCAGACGTGTATGTAAAGTGTGATGAATGCAAAGGAAAAAGATACAACACTGAAACATTATCTGTATTATACAAGGGGAAAAATATTTCCGATATCTTAGACATGACTGTATATGAGGCATTAAATTTTTTTGAAAATATTCCTGCAATTAAACGAAAATTACAAACTGTATATGATGTAGGTTTGGGTTATATCAAACTAGGACAATCCTCAACTACTCTGTCTGGCGGTGAGGCTCAGAGAGTAAAACTTGCATCAGAGTTATCAAAACGCGGCACCGGCAAGACTTTCTATATCCTAGATGAGCCTACTACAGGATTACATTTTGCAGATGTTCAGAAATTACTAGATGTTTTGAATCGTTTGGTGAATCTAGGAAATACTGTAGTAGTAATTGAGCATAACATGGATGTGATTAAAAATTCCGACTGGATAATTGATCTTGGACCTGAAGGTGGCAATGAAGGAGGTATGGTAGTAGCTGTTGGTACCCCTCAAGATATCGTAAAGGCACCTGGGAGTTATACTGGAAAATATTTGAAAAAATTGCTTAAAAAATGACTTTTAATATATCTCAAATCCAAATCCCTACTGATCCTGGAATCTACTTGATGAAGGATTCTGATGGAAAAATTATCTATATTGGAAAGGCAAAGAATCTAAAAAATCGTGTAAAGTCATATTTTTTGAAAAACCAAAATTACAAGACACAAAAATTAGTTGAAAACATTGCAAACATTGAATTTGTTTTAACTGATAATGAAAGCGAAGCTTTTCTTTTAGAATCAAACATGATCAAAAAATATCGGCCAAGATTTAACATTGAATTGAAAGACCAGCAAAGATATACGTATCTTAGAATCTCTCATGAAAAATATCCTAGGCTTTTAGTGGCAAGAAGAACAAGAGATGGAAAATTTTTGGGTAAAGGAAAGACATTTGGACCATTTACTCAGGGCAGCTCAAAGTTACTGACAATTGGTACTCTGAGAAAATCATTCCAAATCAGAATATGTAAAACACTTCCAAAAAAAGTCTGCCTTGAATATCATTTGGGAAATTGCGAAGGTCCATGTGAATTCAAAAATGCACAAGAAAGATATCCTAATCATATTGCTGCATTAGAGGATGTTCTTAAAGGAAAAGATCAGATGAAAATTTTTACAAAAAAATTAGAAGATGAGATGCATCAGGCGGCAGATTTACAGCAATTTGAAAGAGCAAAAGATATTCGTGATACTCTAATTAGGCTTGGAAGTCTTAAAACCAAACAAAAAATGGAATATGTTGAAAATTCAAACGAGGAGTACTTTGGGATTGGAATCAAAGAACATGCTGCTACTGTAATGAATTTTAGAATGATACATGGTGTGATCAGAGATAGTGATAAATTCTTTTTTGATCTAGTAGGTGACAACTCTTTCTCCACTTTTCTTTACCAGTATTATTCAACTCACAAAATTCCAAAATTCGTTTTAGTAAGTGAACTTCCAGAGAACCACATGTTGCTAGAATCACTCTTGTCTGAACAATCTGGGTTTGAAGTAAAGATTATTGTTCCAAACAAAGGGAAAAGAAAAAACATCATAAATCTTATAATGAAAAATATCCAATTAATTCATTCTACAGGTACAGATCCTGGATTGGTAGAGTTAAAAGATATTCTTAACCTTCCTGTAATTCCAAACATCATTGAATGTTTTGATATCTCAAATCATGGTGAGGATTTTGCTGTGGGGTCCATGTCTAGATTTGTAGGTGGCATTCCTGATAAATCTGGATATAGAAAATTTAAGATCAAAACCGTATCTGGACGAGATGATTTTGCAATGATTGGTGAAATAATTAAAAGAAGATACTATAGGTTGTTGGAAGAAAACTCTGAACTTCCTGACTTGGTTGTAATTGATGGTGGCAAGGGACAGCTTAATGCTGCTATGAAGTCATTAGAGTCACTCGGATTAAAGTTACCATGTATCTCTCTTGCAAAGGAAAACGAGGAAGTCTACACTCCAAAAAATAAAACTCCTATAATAATCCCAAAAAACAAACCTTCGCTAAAAATTTTACAGTATGCACGAGATGAAACTCATAGATTTGGTGTGGCATACAACCGGACAATAAGAAAAAATCAAATAAAATAAGAAAAAAGGAAAAAGTTTGGTTAGTTTACTGTAACACTGCCAACCATCCAAGGATGTACCATACAGAAGTACTTGTAACTGCCTTTGTCATTAAAGGTAAATGTATAATCTGCATTTGCCATGACTAGACTACTATCAAATACACCAGAAGGTCCGTCTGCTGGACTTCCTCCAGTTACTGTATGTGCTGCTGTGTCTACATTATTCCATGTTACTTTATCCCCAGCTTTGATCGTGATGTCTGCTGGTGTATAACATGCATTGTTGCTTTCACATCCTGGAACTGCAGTCCCTACTGGGATTGCCACTTTGTGTGTTTGTGGTGCTGCTGGTTCTTTTGCTATTGGTTTAGTTTCTTTAACTTCTACTTTTTCTTCCATTTTTACTGGTTCTTTTGCAGGCTCTTTCATCTTTTCCTCGTTCACCATTGGAGCTTCTTGTTTTACTTTGTTTGCCAAATCTGCAAATGGGTCTTCTTGCACTTTTGGCTCCACAGTTTTAGCTGAAACAGTTGGAGTAGAGACTACAGGACCTGCATCTTGAACTGCACTCATAGAGAATGCAACAGCTACGCCTACGACAACAATTGCAATTGAAAATGCTATTGCTGCCTTGTCCATACTTGTCATAATTGATTTCACACTTCATGTATGCTAAATAAATCTAATCGTTTTTTTCAATTATTTCCTGCTTTATTTTTAAGATTTTCATATGTGATGCTAAATTCGTCATTAAATACTGATTTAGAATTTGAAATTTTTTTTACAAAAATTACAAATTTTCATTGAAATTTTCATATGATCGCAATAATTGTTGATTTAGTATTTTTCATGTTATTACGTAATTATTTTTTTTCATGTATATACTCCGTACTGCTATTCATGTATTATAATTAAGATATCCTCTGTTTCTTCTCTTGTTTTTAGTGTTGTCTCTTTTGTGATTAGATCTTATTTCTGGCAATGTTTTCATCTTTACTAATTACTTCAAATTCAATTTTTAATTTTCTCTGATCAATTAACTGTTTAATAAATCGTAAACGTTTTTGTATAAACACATCTTCAATTTTTAAATCAGTTGTAAACTGATCAAACATTATTTTTTCATCTAATTTTATTTTGACATTGTCTTCATTTTTTATTATGAATGTTCCAATCCCCCAAAACAAACCAATATGCAGTGCCACATATTTTGATTGTAAATTTGTCACTTTGTCTTTGTACATATCTATATGTTCTCGATTCTCAATAAACGATGAATCATCATTTTGAATGATCCATGTGATTTTTTGAGCATTCCCATATGAATAAAAAACATGGTTCAATTGTCAATCAAAAAGTGGTCTTTTGTTAATATATTTTGAATCCTTCACTTATGATCAAAGATTGAAAGGTTTACGTATGCTTGAGTCACATGCATTCTTCTCGAAAATGGTTGATGAACTAGTAGAATTCTCTGAATATGATCCAGAATTAGCAGACGGAATTAAATGGCTGGATGATCAGGCACAGAAAAAAGGTATTACATTTTATGATATGGTGTTTGAAGTGTTGTACAAACATGATGTAAATTCAAAAGCAAAAGAATGGCTTAATACCAGAAATTAAAATTATTTTCTCAAGTCCAGTGTTTTGTATTTACATCCCTCGGGCCCACAATATTTTCCAACATAGGTTGCTTTTGGTCTGTATAATGCAGGCTTTGGTGCCGCCTCTGCAAATTTTTCCTCAATAATATGAGCTGCCCATCCAACAACCCTTGCAATTGCAAAGATTGGTGTGTTAAGATCCATTGGAATTTTTAGCATATAGTATAAGGATGCACTATACAAATCTACGTTTGGATATATGTCTCTGCCTTTTTGTGATTTCATCTCAGCGATGGTCACGGTTTCAATTTTTTCTGTTATTGCAAACCATGGTTCTTTTGTTTTTTCAGCAAGTTTACGTGATAGTTTCTTTAGCACTTGTGCTCTAGGATCATAAGTTTTGTAGACTGCATGACCCATTCCCATAATCCTTTCATCCTTGCTCAATTTTTCTTTAATCATCTCTTTGACTTTACTGATATCTCCAATCTCTAGAAGCATTTTCATAACTTCTGTGTTGGCACCTCCATGAAGTTCTCCACTTAAGGCGCCAATTGCAGCACTGCATGCAGAATACATGTGTGCTCTAGTTGATGCAACTTGTCTTGCTGTAAATGTTGACGCGTTGAAAGTGTGGTCTGCATGTAGAATCAAACAAACATCAAAAATTCTCTCAACTTCTGGATCAGGTTTTTTGCCTGACATCATGTATAGAAAGTTAGCTGCATGACTTAACGTTGGATCAGGGTCTACTATCTCTAATCCATTTCTTATTCTATTCCAGCTTGCAATGATTGTTGGGACTTTTGCAATAAGGTTTATTGCCTTTTCATAACTTGCCTCTTTATTTGCAAATTCTTCGTCATAATATCCTGCAAGCGCTGCAACAAATGCCTGAAGCATATCCATTGGATCTGCGTCTTTTCTCCAGTTTTTCATATTTTTTTGCATCTGTTTTGGGATTAATCTTGCATCAATCAATTTTGTATTGAATTCGTTTAATTGTTGCCTGGTTGGCAGGTCATCATAAAGAAGCAGGTATGCTGTTTCTTCAAATGTTGATTTTGTGGTTAGTTCTAAAATATCATATCCTCTGTAAATGAGCTTGCCTCTTTCGCCATCAATGTTTGAGATCTTAGTATCAGCTACTTCGATTCCTCGCAAACCAATATTTTTGGTCTCCATAGCAAGTATGTAGGAATTCTTCTATTATATTTCTTCCAAAATCATATCTATGGGGTTTAGTAATTAGTTTAATATGCATCCAAATTTGGTAATACCCAAGCTTAACTAGAATGAGACAACCCAAGTTAACTTTGAGGTAAAAAAAATAGAAATATTATCATTTTAGAATTATGAAAATATTATATGCACCCTAATAATCAGTAATAATACATTTTGAAGGGCATAATGTATTTGCAATTTATCTGATTAGACATTGAAAAAATAATTTATTTTTCTGGAAAGAATAATTGGAAATAATGAAAGAAATAATTGTTTCCACGGGAAACAATGGAAGAAATAATTAGAAACTATTTTGCTTCCTTGGATGATTATCCGAAATACCAAAAAACTTCAGTGTAGTATAGTCAAACTGGAATTTAAGAATTTGAAAAAGAATACTTTTCATTACATTTCCCACATCTATCATGAACACCTAATGCAGGTTTTGTTAATCCACATAGCCCACAATAACGCATTATTCCCATCTCCACTAATTTTTCAGAACACTTTCGAATCTCATCTGAATCATGATGATTTTTTGCTTTACCACACATTGGACAAATTTCGTCTCCAAAAACAGATTCTGGTGGCTCACTCATCAATACTGTGAATTGGCAATGATTTAATATTATTTCTATCTGTGTTATTGCTAAAACAAAGATGATTTATTTTTATTCAAAAGATTTGAAGTACTTATGAATATCACGATTTTAGCTTGATTTATTGAAAATATCCTACATTAAACATTTTGATGATCCTACAAATGAGAAATTCACAGAATTTCATAGATTACTACATGACATGGTGGTGCTGCAAGTAACTCAAAGAACACGATAAACATTTCCAGTTGTGGAATGTAAAGGAGCAAAATTTCACCTTAAGGACATCAACGCATGTATACCTGAACCTAATTTTATCCTCAGAACTAGTTGGTAGATTCTCTACAAGTACATTCCATGCTAATAAGATTCTTCATGAACGTCCAATATGGTTTAACCAATATTGTGATTTTTTTGATAATTTTCTTTATTTTGATTGGATTTACAGTATCTACAATTACCGATGATCCTATCTTTTCAGATAAATTATCTGACGCCATCTGCTAATATTTTGCAACCCCGTTAGTCTAATATGACAACTTTCGGTCATAAATGAGAATTTTTAATCAAAAATTAAATGACTCCCAAAGAACGAGAACGTCTAAAAAAATTAGATAACTTGGTGCTTGGAGCATCATCTGAAGAACTAAAAAAAATTCAAGAAATTGATCAGCAAACTCAGATGGATGGGTTGTCTTTTTATGATATTTATCTTGATTCCAGCTCACTGATAAATCGACCTATTCGAAAGTCTTTCAGAGAACTTTGATTTCTCATTCTTACTTTAAATGAGGGTCTGTAATTTTTATGAATATATTGGTAGCATCAAAAATTAAAACAACAGTAAAGAAAAAAACAACACCTACCACTAAAAAAACAGTAACTAAGAAACCTATTGTTAAAAAAACACCTAAAAAAATACCTAAAAAAACAACGGTCAAAAAAACTACTCCCTCACAACGTACTAAAGTAATTTGTATATCTCACAAGGAGGATGCAGATGGAATCAGCTCAGCTGCTTTGATTAGACAGGCTTTTGGCGGTGACGCCATCCTTGTTGATTACCCTGGCCAAATGGAGGCATTACACCAGGTAGCCTCAGATGAAAAATTAAAATCATTATTTATCTGTGATTTAGGTTTAAGCAAGAAAACACAAGATGAGTTTATCGATATTATGAAGGCTTTGCGAAAAAATAAGGTCTCTGTAACTTATATCGATCACCATGACATTGATCCTGATGTTGTCAAGGCTCTACAGAAAATTAAGGTCAAAGTAATTCACGATATCAATGAATGTACCACCGTTCAGGTTTACACTGCTTACAAATCAAAATTAAATGATCATGCCTCTTTTGTTGCTACATGTGCTGCTATTACTGATTACATGGAAGATAGACCTCTTGGTTCAAGATTGCTTCAAATCTATGATCGACAATTTGCTTTGATTAGTGCAACTGTTTTGACTTACAATATTGTGGGCCATCAAAAAGAACCTGATTATTTATTGTATCTAGTTGAGGAGTTAGCCGAATCAAAATTCCCACATGATATTCCTAACACCTTTGAATTTGCACAAATCCAAGTAGAAAAACTATCTCAAATGATTGCCAAAGTTAAGAAAGGAATGAAAACTATGAAGAATCTTGGATATATGGAAATTTTGGATGCTGGCGCAAGTGGAGCTGTTAATTTTGTAATGGGTTTGTCTGGAAAAGACGTTGGCGTTGCATACAAAGAAAGAGTTGATCATGGTATTTATGCTGTTTCAGTTAGAGGTTCAAAGAATTGTAAAGTTCATTTGGGCAAGATTGTCAATATCTTGGCAACTGATCTTGGTGGTTCTGGAGGTGGTCATGATAAAGCATGTGGTGCAGTAATTCCAAAACCAAAGATAAAAAAATTCATTACAGAATTAAATAAAAAAATCGCTTAATCTAGTTTAATTATAAAAGTCACAAAATCGTTTTTGCTTTTAGATGCAAATTTAGTAATTACAGCAATCAATATCTCTTAACTTTACTACATTGATAATCCCAACATTTGTTAAATTCCTACATTGCCTGACATCTACTCAACCGATTTATTCTCTTATGGTCTGCTATATCCTATTTGTTGCTTGTCTATGTTAATTTCAATTTACCTATTTTCTCTCTTGTGACCACTTGAACGAAATTATTTCTTATGATATCATATGCTGTGGTTCTAATCGTCTCTGTTTTTTTATCTCTCTCCAATAAAATAATTTTTCTCTTTGAATCTTTTAATGTATCTCTGTTTTTTTGGATCTAGTATCTAGATAAAATACTAATTTTTGATTTTGATGAAATCATTATCATTGTAAATAATGAAATACCTAAAACCAATGATGCAACTACCCCAAACTCTGGGATTACCAAACCATCTTTGATTTCAACTTGAATTGATTTTTTGTATTCTGATGATGTTCCTTGGTTAGCAGTAATTGTGTAAATTCCATCTTCCTTCCATAGTGATCCTCCTGCTTTAATTTCTAATTCAAAGTCTCCGTGTATTCCCGGTGTGATCTGACCAATTGATATTAAATTACCTGCCGGAGAATTTACAATGAAAGTAATGTCTGTTCCTCTGTAACTAGTATTTCCTTTAATCTTGATAGTATCTGAGCCGTTTACTGCATCAGCTTCCAATGTGATCCCTGTTTTTGGTGAACTACCATTTTCAACAATTTTGGGTTCTTGGGTTGGTTGTATTATACTCCTTGGAATTCCATCCTGTGTTACTGTAAACTGTGTCTTTGCTATAACTTGTGTTTCTTCATGACTTGCAGTTATAGAATATGTCCCATCTTTGAAACTTGGAAGGGTTGGCTGGATTATCTTTCTGAATGATCCATCATCCTTTATTGTCACTAATGGACTGTATACAACAATCCCTTCTGGATCTGTTACCGTAAGTTTTACTGGTTTGTATTGAGACACTTCTGTTATTTTTCCTGTGATCAAAACTGCGTCTAAAGACTTGATGTTTTCCTCAGAAACGCTAACCTCTATTGTTGATTCTGCAAAAGCCGAGGATGAAAAGATTGAAACTGCAATTAACATCAAAAATGGAATTTTTAACATGAAAATTCTAAATATTGTCGATATATGAATGATATCTATGATTTTGCGGTAATATTCATAAAATTGAATTTATTTTTGATTTGAAAATTCAACTATTGCATCAATTTCTGTCATAGAATTTAATGGTAAATTAGCTACACCAACTGCGATTCTAGAATGCTTTCCTTTCTCTCCGAATATTTCAAAAAACAAGTCCGAAGCTGGATTGATAACTTTGGGTTGCTGAGAAAATTCTGGGGCTGAATTTACAAATCCTGATAATCTTACTATTTTTGTCACTTTATCCAGATCGCCTAACTCTCTTTTTATCTGAGCCAAGAGGTTGATTGCACACATTCTTGCAGATTTTTGGGCTATTTCTAAATTTTCTTCAGATACTTTGCCTGTAAAAATTACCTTGCCATTCTCCATTGGAATCTGTCCTGAGATGAACAATAAATTACCTGTCTTTACTGCAGGAACATAAGATCCTGCAGGAGTTGGTGGGGTTGGAAGTTTAACTCCTAATGAATCGAGTTTTTCTTCTATCATAACATGATGCTGTTTTTTGGTGATTTTAGTTTTTACTTATAGAAAATGGTAAACGCTATCTGTACATAAGGAAAAACACAACTAAAATCAAGAATTGTATAAGATTGGGTTATACATGCAACTCTTTTATTAATTCTAATACATCATCAATAATTTTTTTGTGGTCTGTATTGATATCAACTGTTATCATTACGAGATGTTTTTCGTCAACAGGAAAGCTTATCCGCTTTAATTTTTCATATTCTGCCATTGCATATTTTGTTGCACCCAGTTTGTGCTCTACATTTTTTCTAGTACCCATCTTTGTACGGCATAAAAATGCATCATCTTGATCTCCTCATCATTTAATATTGGTACTACATTTTTTTGAAATCCACCACAAATTTTTTCACCAGTACTGGATAAAATTACGGAATAGCGAATAGAATCAATTCTCATTAATTTATTGTAAAATGAGTCACAGTCCATTTGATATTTATCAAATAAAATTACTTAAGGCTTTTACTGTCATAAAATCAAAAATAATTGATTTATCCATGACTTTAAGACACAATCTTTTTTTTTGATTTAGTTTTTACTTATCTTTATGTGAACTTTTTCACCTTTGCTTGAATTATTCTGATAAATAGTTCTGGTCTTATATCCCTGGCTTTGTAGACATCCATCTAGAATTGATACCCATGGCAATGAATGGCCACTGTTTAGTTTTGATTCAATTGTAATGTTTTTAGTATTTGCTTCAAAGTTAACATGCCCAGAACATGTAATTTGCATTACTGCATCAATTATTTCTATAACCTCTTCAAGTGATCTTGATTTCAAAGAGATTCCATTTTTTTCTAGCATTTTGAAAATTCCTAATTCTGGTTTTTTTGATATTATTGATGCACTAAGAATATGTGACAAACCTGTCTCGTTAACCGTTTTTATTATTTTGTAAATCTCTTGGGCGTCTGTTTTTGACATGTCTGCAAGAGCTTTAGTTTTAATTGCATTTTTCCAAATATTAGAAAACATTCTTTCTTGATTTATTCCCAGAATCTCAGTTGATGAAAAAATTGCACCTTTGCCATTATTATTATTTATCATTAACAATTCTGTCTCATCAAAAATAAAGCAGTTTTGACTAATTTCAGATACTCTAATTTCTACCCCCTCTGGAATTGCTCTGAATGCATCTGAACCAATTTGTATTGGGGTGACAAGTACTTTAACATCCAAACTACGACGCAAAACTGCTAGCATCTGCTCCTTGCATTCGGCGAGCAATCCAAATCCCCATTGATCTGTCATTATCTTGATTGATGATTTTGAACCTTCAATCATCGTTTGAAGTTGAGTTACTACATTGTTTGCGCTCATGTGGAAATATCTTCTCTCTTCAGAACCCCTTGATTTTCTACTTTCTTCACTTGCCTTCTTTAAATTTGAGATTAATGCATTCATTGCATTTACCTTGTTGATTTGCTCGTGGATGATTTCATCAAATGCATCTTCTGGTGCAATTGCAGTACACATGATTGGCTTGCTTTTTGAAATTATTACCAGTTTTTTGCTTTCTAATTTTAACAAAGTTGGATAGACTTTTGTTCGTGGGATCTCTGAGTGATATGCCAGTTCCCCAGCTGAAATAGATCCTTTGGAAATTAATGCCACATATGCCTGTGCCTCGTATTTACTAAGCCCAAATTCTTCCAAGCTTACTGTTAAGACCTTCTCGTTTACCATGTATTCCCTTGATTAGTTATTAGGTAAAATTGAGAGCTAAATTCCTTTACACAAATACTCAAAAATAATCCAAATTGTATCTGCATACAGGTGTAACTATGGTTACTAAATTAGATGATACATTGTCCTGATATACAAAATCTAGAATGACTATGTAATGTTGGTAAAATATAGTATTCCATTACGACAAGAAACAATCTCCCATTCCGTTACACTTGTTCCTAGATTAGAATACTCACTTAATTTGCTAAATAATATAATTGAAATCCTTGAGGAAAAACGCAATGAAATAAAAGAGTCAAACAAGTTGCTCCTTTTAGATTTTGATGAATATAATAAAACTCATCTTAGTGCCATAAAACTAGAACAAATAATGGTTTGTTCACTTGATATTATATTGCACATAAAACATAGAGCAGAATATATCTCTGGAATTGGTAATATTCCTGAAGTTCTTCCTGTATCTATTCATATGATTAGAACTGTTAGCGCACAACTTTTTGATATTATCCCTCTTTGCAGCCAGAAATTATCTGAATTATCTGTTCACCTTGGTAGTATTGTACTTGATTCAGCTGTTCTCACAAATGCTAGATTTGATTTTAGTCAATCAAACAAAGAATCTTCCATAATACTTGATGAAGTAAAGTTGATGGCAGACTCTAAATTAAGTAAGCAATACCCTAATGTTGATTTTTCTAAACTGTGAATAACTAATCATGTTAAACTCTATTCGTCATTTCTCAAAGGACGTTAACATCATAAAGACAATCTCTTCAAAAATTGACAAGAAATTATCTAATACCAAGCCATCCGAAGATCATACCATTGATAATCTCACTTTTGAAGAGTTACAGGATTTAAACAAGCTTGTCAGCATTGCTGATTTTATGCTATACAAATATTCAGAGAAAAAAGAACTCCACGCAATTTTACAATATTTCAACTCTGTCATCTCTGATACTGCAAACTCGATAGTTGAGATAGACGATGAGGTATCTGAACTAATACTGGCAGCTGAGGATTCTATAAACAAAGTCAAGGACATGCATACCAGTATCTCAGAGAAATCTGATTTTAAGAAAAAATATCATGACGGACCTGACTATAATGAGTATGAAACAAGTGCAATAAATTTAACAACTTTTGTTAGACAGATTCACACCATAGGATACCTAGAAAAATATCAAATGGATACTAAGTAGGTAATTAAGATGAGTTTAGCGCCACAAGAATTAGAAAACACAGCAAGCAAATATGCTTCTGAAGCCATCAAATGTGACTCACAAGGTGCTCGTGGTATGGCAATTACTCACTATCAAAATGCCATAGACACTCTGGTTAAACTATTACAACTTTATCCAAACAGCAAACTAAATCAAATTTACAAAGACCGATGTAACTCTTACCATAACAGAATAGGTGCACTGCAGCAGACACATGGTGTAGAACCTGCAGTTGATCCAAAGGCCACCGAATCTGAACAAAAGGAATCTGTTCAAAGACAAGAAAATGAAAATGACTTTGAAGAATTAATCATGAAAGAAAAACCTGATGTTACTTGGGACCAAGTAATTGGATTAGATGATGCTAAAAGCGCGCTTCGCGAATCTATTGTATATCCTACAAAGAGACCTGATTTGTTTCCTTTAGGCTGGCCAAAAGGAATGCTACTTTATGGTCCTCCAGGCACTGGTAAAACAATGCTTGCAGCCGCAACTGCAAACGAGATGGATGGTTATTTCATTAATGTTGACGCATCATCAATGATGAGTAAATGGTTAGGTGAGGCAGAAAAGAACGTTTCAAAACTATTTGCAATGGCAAGACAACATGCAGAAAAAGAAGGTAAACCTGTAATTTTGTTTGTAGATGAAGTTGATTCTTTGCTTGGTTCTAGAAACAGTGAAGTAGGTGGAGAGGTGAGAACTAAAAATCAATTTCTGACTGAGATGGATGGTGTAAACAGCAAAGGCAAACAACTGATGTTGTATGTGATAGGTGCTACAAACAAACCTTGGAGTCTTGATTGGCCTTTCCTTAGGAGATTCCAAAAGAGAATTTATGTATCTCTTCCAACACAAGCAGCAAGAGAAAATCTGTTTAAACAATACACTGAGCCACTTAGCAAAAATTACAATGTCAATAACACCGAACTTGCAAAATTGTTTGACGGATACAGCGCAAGTGATATCAAGGATGTTTGTCAGGCAGCGCAAATCAAAACAGTCCATGAAATTTTCAATGATCCAGATTATCATGAACCAATTGAAGGTGAGACGCCTAGACAACCAAGAGAATTGACAACAGCTGATTTCAAAGATATTATGGCAAGACGTAAACCCAGTGTCTCACTTGAAATGATTCGCGCATATCACAAGTGGAGCGAAGAGTTCCAGGCACTTTAGACGCTTACTATGATCGCGATCAATTTTTTCAATTTTAATTCTCGCATAAAACTTAAATTCGCTTTCTAGCGGACTTATCGAGGGTCACAATTACTACAAAGAAATCAAACCACGCAAAAAAGTTTGGAAAACTGATTTTTGCTGATGGAACTGTTCTTGACGGTGAAGGTTTTGGTTATTCTACGGTTATTTTTGGTGAAATTGTCTTTAATACTGGAATGGTGGGATATACAGAAGCTCTAACAGACCCTTCATACAGCGGACAAATACTTACCCTAACGTATCCGCTAGTTGGGAACTATGGTGTTCCTGACTCTTCGATTACAGACATTGATGGAATCCCAAAATTCTTTGAATCTGATAAAATCCAAGTTCGGGGGTTAGTAGTGCATGAATTGTCACTTACTGCAAGTCACTGGAATCTTGCCATGACTCTGGATGAGTGGTTATATAAAGAAAAGATTCCTGGGATCTCTGGAATAGATACTCGCGAACTAACAAAGAAGATTAGAACCGGCGGTGTCATGATGGCTGCATTGGTTGTCTCTGACTCTCAAATAGATACTAAGGATATAAAAAAACGGCTTGCGACTGCCACTAAATATGAATCTGAACAATTCATGGATGATGTTTCAACAAAACAAGAAAAAATCTATGGCAATGAAAGTAAGTCCGTTGTTGTAGTTGACACTGGTGCAAAAAATGCAATAATACGAAATATTCGAGAGATTGGTTATAAGGTAATTCGTGTGCCATGGGACACTACATATGAAAAGATAATGTCATATCATCCAAAAGGAGTTGTACTTAGTAGTGGTCCTGGCGATCCTCAAAAATGCCCTGACACAATTTATACTGCAAAAAAATTAATTGATAATAATATCCCTACGTTAGGGATTTGTTTAGGTGCACAAATTATTGGAATCGCAGGAAACACTGATACTTACAAACTAAAATATGGGCATCGTGGACAAAACAAACCTTGTGTCAACTTGGAGAACAATCAAGTTTATGTTACTAGTCAGAATCATGGATATGGAATAACTCCAGAATCCCTTGCTAAGTCTGAATTTAATTTATGGTTTACAAATGCGGACGACAAAACAGTTGAAGGAATAAAACACAAAAAACAAAAGTGTATTGCAGTACAATTTCATCCCGAAGCTGCACCTGGTCCTTATGATTGTAAGTTCGTCTTTGAAGAGTTAAAACATCTTATGGAGGAAGGAACATCTGCCAAAGAATGAATCGTTAAAGAAAATTCTTGTACTTGGAAGTGGGGCAATAAAAATCGGAGAAGCCGGCGAGAGTCGCTAAAAACGACCGTCAATTTGACTACTCCGGAAGCCAATGCCTCAAAGCCATACGAGAAGATGGACTGAAGAGTGTTTTAATTAATCCAAACATTGCTACAATCCAGACAGATACTAGATTCGCAGATCAAGTGTATCTCCTTCCTGTAAACAAAGAGTACGTTGAATCTATTATCGAAAAAGAAAGACCAGATGGAATTATGCTGGCATATGGTGGTCAAACTGCTCTTAACTGTGGGGTTGGTCTAGAGCAATCTGGCATACTTCAAAAGTATGATGTAAAGGTACTTGGAACGCAAATCAAAGGAATACAAAGAACCGAAGATCGTCAACTCTTCAAGGACTCTATGTCAGAATGTGATGTCCCTGTTCTAAAAAGTAAAACTGTCACAAATTTTGAGGATGCAAAAAAGGTAGCTGAAGAACTGACATACCCTGTGATAGTTCGAGTCGCATATACTTTGGGTGGACGAGGAGGCGGAGTTGCATATAATGAAATTGAACTACACGAAATTGTTGAACGAGGCTTCAAGGCAAGCATTGTTGGTCAAGTTCTAATTGAAGAATACATTGGACACTGGAAACAAATAGAATATGAGGTGATGCAAGATTATGATGGAAATAACGTAATTGTCTGTAACATGGAAAATATTCTTTCCATGAAAGCACACACTGGTGATAACATTGTAGTTGCACCGTCTCAAACAATTGACAATCATGAATATCATATGTTGCGTTCTGCTGCATTGCGTGCAACAAAGCATGTTGGAATTGTTGGAGAATGCAACATCCAATATGCCCTTGAACCATATTCTGATAAATACGTTGCAATTGAAATAAATCCAAGGCTTTCACGTTCTTCTGCACTTGCAAGTAAGGCCACTGGATATCCGCTTGCATACATGTCTGCAAAAATTGGACTAGGTTACAATTTGTCTGAACTAGTAAACAGAATTACAAAAAATACTACAGCTTGTTTTGAACCCTCACTTGATTATATTGTATGCAAACATCCTAGATGGGATTTTGAAAAATTTGAACTCGTAAACAGAAAACTTGGACCTACAATGAAATCCGTTGGTGAAGTAATGGCAATCGGAAGAACCTTTGAGGAATCATTTCAAAAAGCAATTCGAATGTTAGATATTGGAAATGATGGATTAGTTCTTAATCGTGCAAACGGAAAAACATATTCTGAAGAAGAAATCGAATACAAACTATCTCACCACGATGATCACATTATGTATCATGTTGCAATCGCACTGAAAATGAAAATCTCTGTTGAGAGAATTTATACACTTTCAACTATTGATCCTTGGTTTATTGAAAAAATAAAAAACATAGTAGATATCGAGTCAAAACTAAAGCAGTCAGATCTTGACGAATCACTTCTTTGGGAGGCAAAAAAAATGGGTTTCTCAGACAAGCAAATTGCTCGAGCTAAAGAAAAATCCCCTGATGAAATACGTTCATTGCGCAAGAAATACGGAATTTTGCCCTCTGTAAAACAAATTGATACCTTGGCAGCAGAATGGCCTGCAGTAACAAACTATCTGTATCTCACATATGGGGGACACTCGAATGACGTCATAATACCTCCTGACGAAAAAGGAATAGTTGTACTTGGTGCTGGTCCTTACCGAATTGGAAGTAGCGTTGAATTTGACTGGGGCACTGTCAATATGGTGTGGGGGTTGCAAGAAAATGGTGAGAAAAGTGTCTCTGTTGTAAACTGCAATCCTGAAACAGTATCAACTGATTATGATATCTGTACTAGACTTTACTTTGAGGAATTAACTGAAGAGAGAATTTTAGATATACATGAATTTGAGCATCCAAGAGGAATAATCACATGTGTTGGTGGACAAACTGCAAATAACCTGACACCTGGACTTGCAGAACATGGAATCAACATCTTGGGAACCACTGCATATGATGTTGATAGGGCCGAGAATCGCTCAAAGTTTAGTGCAGAACTTGATAAACTTCACATACAACAACCGCAATGGCAAGCATTTACAAATCTTAACGAGGCAAAAAGTTTTGCACAAGATGTCGGATTTCCAGTAATTGTAAGACCCTCATATGTTTTATCTGGTGCTGCGATGAAAGTTGTCTGGTCACAAGATCAACTAAAACAATATGTTAAGGAAGCAACAGATGTATCTCCTGATCACCCTGTAGTGATTTCAAAATTTATGTTAAATTCACTTGAAGTAGATGTTGATGGAATTTGCAATGGAAAAGAAGTAGTAATTGGTGCAATAGTTGAACATATTGACAGTGCAGGTGTTCACTCTGGTGATGCAATGATGTGTATTCCACCTTGGCGTTTGAGTAACAATATTATTGAAATCATTAATGATTACACAAAAAAGATTGCACTGACATTTAATATCAAGGGTCCGTTTAATTTACAGTTCTTGATTCATGATGATCACGTTTATGTAATTGAGCTAAATATCAGAGCATCGCGTTCAATGCCTTTTGTATCAAAACTAGTCAAAACAAACTTGATTTCACTTGCAGCCAAGGCAATTTTGGATAAACCCTTGCCTAAAATACCTGAAAACAAGTGGCAGAGAATCCAGAATTATGGAATAAAGGTACCACAGTTCTCCTTTATGCAATTGCAAGGAGCAGATATTGCACTAGGAGTTGAGATGCAATCTACTGGTGAAGCCGCATGTTTTGGAAACAGCTTTTATGATGCACTATCAAAAGGCCTGATATCAGTAGGATATACTCTTCCAGAATCTGGCACTGCACTTGTTACAGTTGGTGGTTCACAAAATAAAGAAAAACTAGTATCTACAATTGCAAGACTCAAACAACTTGGATTTGAAATTCTTGGAACTGAACACACTGCTGAATTCTTTAAAGAAAAAATCGGTGAAGTTCAAATAGTTCACAAAATTTCAGAACCTACAAGAAAACCAAACATTGCAGATCTTCTATATCAGCGAAAGATTGACTTTATCATAAATATTCCAAGTACCTCAACACTGGAAAAATATGTTGGAATGCTAGATGATGAATATCAAATAAGACGCAAGTCTTTGGAATTAGGGATTCCAGTATTAACTACAATTGAATTGGCAGACTCTTTTGTAAAAACTCTGGAATGGCTAAAGAATAACAAACCTACCATTGAACCAATTGAGCCTTATGATAATTACACATGATATTAAACTGGAACCCTAAGATATCTTTTCAAATATCTTATGTCAAAATGGGCTATGTTGTCTAAATTGTATCATTTAAGGTTAAATTGGACAAAATCACAATGTTGTCGTTACTCATTGACGCCTGCATAAAGTATGTTTGATTAAATCACTTGATCTATGATTGATTCATTCCCAATAATTACTCCATCAAGTGTAACTATCCTCGCAGATAAAACTGGTTTTATCTTGTCAATAATTGGCGAGATTGATTTTTTGTATTGTTTTCTATGTGTTGCATAAAAATATCTGTTAAATGATGGGATGATAGTGATTTCAATCTCTCCTGATCTATTTGGAAATATCTTTTCTTTCTCTGTCTTTATTGATACCCAGACCCTTTGGCCATTCATTATAGAGTCTTCCTGGAAAAATACTGGATGAATATGTCCCATAATTATTTTGTCTACGTGTGAAAAATTCTCTGAAGGCATTGTATGTCCATGTGTCAGCAACATATTGTCTTCTACCATTCCAGCTGAACTGATCATTGAGATGTTATCTGGAACTAATCTCTGAATGTTTGCATCATGATTTCCTGGAATTAGTATGACATCACACTTTTCTTTAACCTCTTTGAAGAATTTTGGGATTTCATCCCATTCATTTCTTGAAATACTTTTAATGCTCGACTTTATGTCTCCTAATAAAATTACCGAGTCCGGCTTTTCAGATTCTATCATCTTTGATAATTCTTGAATCGTTTCATTTATTGTGGAATTTTTTCCTACAAAAATTTTATTTGATGTCATGCTATTTTCAAACCCAATATGTAAATCTGTGATCACTAGATTTTTTTTCTTTCCTTCTATTATCAATGCAGGTCTTGCTGGAAGTATTCTGATTTGTGGCATCAAAGTTATACCTTGGATACATGATTAAGTCTTTATGACTCAAGATCTAGGACGCATTCAATCAATAGTTTCTGAAAAGCGGGTCAAACTACATGTTTTTGAGCCTAGTCAAAGAAAAATCTGGACTGTGGTTGGTGTGGGTGATGAATACTGGTTAGATCCGGATGATCATTATTGTTCTTGCCCTGGATTTTATTTTGGACAGTTGGCAGGAAAGATTACTTGCTATCATCTCGAATCTGCAGAACTTGCAAGAAAAGAGAATCAAGTTGATAAAATTATTTTTTCTGATGAAGAGTTTTCTGATTTTCTTTCAGGATTAATTTCTGATTTGTAATGATTTGTTATTCGAACGTGTTAATTACTAGCAAAAACATACAAAATCATGGATGATGACCAACAAAATTCTGAAATTGAAAAAATAGCAAACCTAATGGTTCATGATAATATTTCATTTGATGAACAGAATGCTTCTAAACTAGAAAAATACAAAAACCTAATCAAAAAAGACTGTGGTATTGATGATGAAGAAGCAATGAAGTTGGTTTTTGAAGCCCTGCTGTATAGAAAATTAAAAAGCTCTGACTCAGGTGGTCTGCTTGAGAAAGGTACTGATTTTGGTGCTGGATTCAGCTAACTATAACGGAACAGTGTCTATATCGTCTTTTGATACGCCTTTCCAAAGGCCGATCATTCCTTCCGGCTCTACTTTTTCTACCTTGGTAATTTGTTGAATTTTTATATGATCTGGATTTGGTGGCATCCATAACATTGCCATATAGTCGCCCACATTCCCAACCTTACTTGGTAATGCCATCATAATTTTCTCATTTGCAAACCCCTTTGAGGCAAGAGCCTTGCTTGCTTTTTCTTTAAGATCCATTCTTCCATGCAGGAACAAATAGATGTCCTTTCCAGTATCAATTTTTGTCATAAATTGACTAGTTTTTTCAGAGTAAATCAATCTTTCCTGATCTCATGTGCCAAAAAGGGTTAAATTAGAATGAACGAAATTCATAACTGTGAAAATCTTTACTGTTGGCAGCAAATCCTTTGTTACAAGTTTCCAATTGGCCGGGATTCCAGGTATTATCTCTGATACTCCACAAAAAGCATTGACTCAAATCAGAACACTAACTGATGATTCTGATGTTGGTCTGGTATTAGTAAGTGATGATATCACAGAATCAATCGGTGATGAATTGACATCACTGAGGGCTGAAAAGTCGACTCTTGTATTTTCACTTCCTGCAGCAGGAAGTGAAAAAAATGAAGTCGACTATAGATTAATGCTTAAAAAAATTCTTGGTGTATAGTTCTTTTAATCTACTTATAATCAGCACTTTAATACTCTACCATGAAAACTGCATCTGTAAAAGAATCAGGTATAATTTCTATTGATAATGTAGAAACACCCAACCTAAGATCTGGAGATATTCTAGTTCAGATGGAGTCTTGTGGTATATGTGGCTCTGATTTGGAAAAAGTGTTTGGTCACTATGGTCAACCATCAATGCGTTTAGGTCATGAACCTGCTGGCATAGTTTTAGATGTTGGCTCTGGTGTAACTCAATTTAAAAAGGGTGATAGAGTTTTCACACATCACCATGTTCCTTGTTATGATTGTCATTTGTGTAAGCATGGAAATGAAACGATGTGTGTAAAATACTATGAAACTAATCTATCTCCATGTGGTTTATCAGAAAAATATGTTGTTCCATCTTGGAATGTTTCACATGATGGTGTCTTGAAAATTTCTGATAAAACTAGTTTTGAAGAGGCAGCTATGATTGAGCCACTAGCATGCTGTGTTAGGGCTTGGACTAAATTCCAATACAAAGAAGGCGACTCAACTGCAATATTTGGTGTTGGTCCTACAGGTATGATGCATGTAATGTTGGCTCACGCAAAAAAGTTTTCAAAAATTTTCTGTTTTGATGTAAATAACTTTAGACTAAACTTTGCAAAAAAGTTCAACATAACACTGTCCATTAACTCTATGGATGAAAACAGAAAACAAAAGATTCTAGACCACACTGATGGACAAGGTGTAGATGTAGCAATTGTAGCTACAAGCAGTCTTAAAGCACTAGAGGATGCAATTGGAATGGTTCGTAAGGGAGGTTCTGTCATGATGTTTGGTGTTCCATCAAAAGGCGCAATGATGAATTTGGATATGAGTGTAGTTTACTCTAAAGAGATCACTTTAGTTACTAGCTATGCCGCATCTGACAAAGATACTGCTGAAGCGTTGAATCTAATAGAATCGTCTCAGATTGATGTGAGGCAATTAATAACTCACACTTACTGCATAAATGATTCTCAAAAAGCATTTGATCATGCACGTACAGGTGAGAATGCAATGAAAATAATTATTACAAAATGAGAAAGGCTTAAGAAAGGTATTTCGTTTCAAAAAAAATTGAAGATATATGGATTGGGGATTACAAAACAGATTATCTAGTATAATTAAACCTCAAAATAACCGAGCACTGATGCTTGCAGTAGATCACGGCTATTTTCTTGGTCCAACTGAAAAATTAGAAAATCCAAAAAAAGTCATTGCGCCGCTTTTGAAATATTGTGATTCCTTGATGGTCACTCGTGGTGTTCAGCGAACATCTGTTTCTGCAACCACTGATACTCCAATGGTGTTGAGAGTTTCTGGTGGTTCTAGTATTATTGGTGAGGACTTATCTCAAGAAGACATCACTGTCTCAATTCAGGATGCAATTAGACTTAATGCAAGTGCACTTGCAATGTCTATCTTTGTTGGCTCAAAATATGAATATCAAACTATTGTGAATTTGGGAAAATTAGTGAGTGAGGCTGAACAATACGGAATTCCAGTTTTGGCTGTAACTGCTGTTGGGAAAGAACTTGGAAAGGATGCACGCTATCTCTCACTTGCCTGTAGAGTTGCAGCAGAACAAGGGGCACATATTGTAAAAACATACTATTGTGAGAATTTTGAAAAAGTTGTTCAATCATGCCCTGTACCAATAATTGTTGCAGGTGGAAAGAAGATTCCTGAACGCGATGCTTTGCAATTGACATTTAATTCTATCAAAGATGGTGCAGTCGGTGTTGACATGGGACGAAATATCTGGCAATCCGATCACCCAGTTGCAATGATTCGTGCAGTAAGATCAATTGTACATGGAAACTTAAATGTTGATCAAGCTTTCAAGCTGTACCAAAAACTAGTTAGCGAGGAACCAAAAAATAATCCTAATCAAAACAAATCAAAGAAACCAAAGAACAATCCTAATCAAAACAAATCAAAGAAACCAAAGAACAATCCTAATCAAAACAAATCAAAGAAACCAAAGAACAATCCTAATCAAAACAAATCAAACCCTAAAAATAAATAGAATATATCAATTAATTTTTGATAAATGAATATGTACAATTTTCCATGTTGGTTGCTTGGCTAGTACAAATGTTGCTCGACCATTAACTATCATGTGCTCACCAGTGAATGCTTTGTTATCTACTAACATTCCTTTCTGAATTAATTCAAAAGCTACTACTGCTACATCTCCAAATATACTAAATTTTGGATTTTTGATTTCATAAGTATAGTCTGATATGCTTACAAATCTTAACTCTTCTAATTCAATTGTATTTTGATAATCTTTCAGATCATAAGGTGGTAAATCACTAAAGCTTGAAAACCTAGGGTCGTTTAGATGAATGTCTTTTAGAACCTCTAGATTCTTTGTTACTCCTGCTTCAAATAACGATTCAATAATTCTTATGATTTTTTCATTATCTGTCAAACCAATCATTCAAAATATAAAAATTCTTGGTTTAAATCTTCTGTATACTTGTAAATAAAATTATGATTATTTTAGATAATCTTTATTAGTTGTAAATTGATGGTTTTTGTTGATTTCAATGAGTATCAAATTAACTGGATTTCTTCGCAATTACTTACCTCATCTAGCTTCACTGTAATAGGTGCTCAAATTTACTAACTTAAAATTATGGAGATTGATTTAATGAATAAAATGGAAAAAATGACAGGCGCAAAGGCCTTGATGGTCGCAATGGAAAAAGAAGGCGTCAAAGAAGTATTTGGATTACCTGGAGGTGCAAATCTTCCAATGTATGATGAATTTGCTAGATGTAATATTAGACATATTTTGGTAAGACACGAGCAATCAGCTGCTCATATGGCAGATGGTTTTGGTAGGGTCAGTAGAAAACCTGGTGTCTGTTTTGCAACGTCAGGACCTGGTGCAACTAACATTTTAACAGGGATTGCAACAGCTCAAGCTGATTCTTCTCCAATGATTGCAGTGACTGGCCAAGTACCCGTGGCAATGATCGGACGAGATGCATTTCAGGAAAGTGATATTATTGGAATGGCTAATCCTGTTGTAAAGTATGCATTCCAACCAAGAACAGCTGCTGAAATTCCTGAAGTTGTAAGAAAAGGATTCTTTATTGCAGAAACTGGTAGACCCGGACCTGTACTAATTGACATTCCAAAAGATGTTCAACAAAATGAATCTGAAATGATTTTTCCAGATGAGTTTCAAATTCGTGGTTATCATCCATGGGCTGATCCTGATATTGCTAGTGTTGAAAAAGCAATTGATATGCTTGTTAATTCTGAAAAACCAATTATTTTAGCTGGTGGTGGTACCATTATCTCATCTGCATTTGCTGAACTCCAAGCAATAGCTGAAACTTTGATGCTTCCAGTAGTTACTACTTTCAAAGGCAAGGGTGCATTTCCTGAGAACCATCCTTTGTCATTAGGTCCAATTGGGATGCATGGACATGCAGAGGCAAATAAAATGATGTCCGAAGCTGATTGTGTATTGGCAATTGGAACTAGGTTTTCTGACAGATCGGTTGGAACATTTGAGGCTTTTGAAAAGAGATTAAAAATTATTCATATGGATGTTGATCCTGCAGAGATTGGCAAAAATCAAACCGCACAAATTGCAGTAGTAGGTGATGTTCGTGCATCCCTTAGAATTATGGTAAAATTACTTTTACAAAAGTCAATGAAAAAATCTGAAGAAAGTACATGGATTAAACATGTTAAAGAGACCAAAGCATACTGGAGCGAAAATTTGAAACTCCATCCAGGTGAGCTTGGTGCTGCAAAAATTTTGAGAAAACTTCGAGAGCTATTACCAAAAGAATCTATTGTAACTACTGAAGTAGGACAACACCAAATGTGGGCATCTTTGTTTTATGATGTAATTCAACCTGGAACTTTCTTTAGCTCTACTGGTCTTGGTACGATGGGTTGGGGATTTCCTGCATCTATTGGTGCCAAAGTTGCAAAACCTGATGTTCCTGTTGTTGATATTGCAGGTGATGGTAGTTTTAGTATGACTGAAAACTCGCTTGCGACTGCAGTTTTAGAAGATATTCCAGTAATTGTACTTATTTTAAATAACTCTTCATTGGGTATGGTTGCTCAATGGCAACGAACTTTCTATGATAGACGTATGATCGGAGTTGATCAAGGTCATTGCCCTGATTATGTTAAACTTGCTGAATCATATGGTGCTCAAGGAATTCGTGCACAGTCAATGGATGAGCTTGACAAGGCAATCAAAAATGCATTGAGCAGTAATGTTGCAACTGTTATTGACATTCCAATTGATCCTGAAGAAGATGTATTGCCATTTGTTGCACCAGGAACTTCTCTTTCGGATATGATCTTACCATCTTAGTGATTAACAATGTGGGCAATTCTTTCTATTCTTGTTGAAAATAAACCTGGAATCTTGTTTAAGGTAACTCATCTTTTTAGGTCTAGGAACTTCAATATTGACAGCATCTCAGTAGGAGTAACTGATAATCCTGAATACTCTAAAATGACCATCACCACCATTGGTGATGAAAAACAGATCGAACAGATTGTAAAACAGCTTGATAAAATGATTGATACTGTTAAAGTTGAACACTTGGATAAGCATAAAACCGTATATCGAGAACTTAGCCTTTTTAAGATAAAACTACGTAATGCTAATGATAGTATGGAAATTAATAAAATGGCAAACGCATATGGTGCCAAAGTTCATGATGCAAAAAAGGATTCAATCATGGTTGAATTGACTGCAACTCCTGACCAAATTGCAACATTTGAGGAATTGGCAAAACCATTTGGAATCATTGATGTTGCACGAACTGGTGTTGCAGCTTTGCAAAGGAGCGAAGAATGAAGATCAGAATATTTGATACCACCCTAAGAGACGGAGAGCAAACCATTGGTGTATCGTTGTCACCTGATCAAAAACTTGCAATTGCAAAAAGACTTGACGAATTAGGTGTTGATGCAATAGAGGCTGGATTTCCAGTGATATCTGAAGGGGAATCAAAAGCAGTCAAGATGATATCTGATGAAGGACTGTCTTGTGAGATTGCAGGATTGGCAAGAACAAACAAAAAAGATATTGATGCTGCAGTTAATGCAGGGCTAAATTACATTCACACATTTATTGCAACTTCTGACATTCATTTGGAATACAAACTCAAAATGACTCGAGACCAAGCACTTGCAAAGGCAGTTGATGCAGTAGAATATTGCAAGTCACGAGGATTACAAGTAGAGTTTTCAGCTGAGGACGCTACTCGAACTGACCGGGAATTTTTGAAAAAGGTATTTGGTGAGGTTGCAAAAGCAGGAGCTGATAGAGTCAACATTCCTGATACTGTAGGATATGCAACTCCTGAATACATGGCAGAAATTACTCGAGATACAGTAATTGCAACAAAACTCCCAGTAAGCGTTCACTGTCATAACGACTTTGGATTGGCAGTTGCAAACTCATTGTCTGGCATTCATGCTGGTGCAACATGTGCACATGTTACGGTAAATGGAATTGGAGAACGTGCGGGTAATGCATCCCTTGAGGAACTTGCAATGGCATTACAGTGTTTACCACATGAGCAAAAATATGAAACTAACATCAAGTCTGAATTAATCTATGACGCATCCCGTTTTATCTCGAAGACTGTTGGAATTAAGGTTCAGCCAAATAAGGCAATTGTAGGAAATAATGCGTTTGGTCATGAGTCTGGCATTCATACACACGGTGTATTGAGTAACCCTCTTACCTATGAGCCAATCAGCCCTGAACTAGTTGGAAGAAAGAGACAACTACATGTTGGAAAACATGCAGGAATTCATGGAATGAATGCAATGCTTGAAGAATTTGGAATAAAAACCACTGAGGACCAATCAAAACAGATTCTTGAGAAGATCAAAGTACTAGGTGATCAGGGGAAGCAGATAACCGATGTTGAGTTGTTATCCATTGCAAGTGATGTCTTGGGAGAAAAAGGAATCAAGAGAATTGTTCACCTAACTGGCTTTTCAGTATCAACTGGAATTGGAACAATGCCTTATGCATTTGTAAAGCTAAACATTGATGGGAAAGACTATATCGGAACCAACTATGGTGTTGGTCCAGTAGATGCAGCACTCAATGCAATCCAAAAGATTACTGGGAAGATTGCTGAATTGACAATCAAAGACTATGGCTTGGCCTCAATCTCTGGAGGCTCTACTGCATTGTGTGAAGTAACCGTTACTATAGAGGACGCAAATAGAAACAAGGTCTCATCAAAATCAGTCGGCGAGGACATTGTAACCACAAGTGTTCAAGCAGTGATTGATGGAATTAATAGAATGATGCTCAAAAACATACTTCATGAAAAGCAGTATAGCTAATTCTTTTGTGATGGTATGGTGTACAAAATCTCGTTAATTACTGGGGATGGAATTGGTCCTGAACTCTCTGAATCTGCAGTATCTGTACTAAACACTATTCATGACAAACTTGATTTGAAATTTGACGTTACAAAATTATCTGCCGGTGACAAGGCTTTATCTGAGACAGGCAAGGCATTGCCTGATGATGTTGTTTCTACAATAAAAAACTCTGATGCGTGTCTTAAGGCACCAGTTGGTGAGAGTGCAGCTGATGTAATTGTGGTATTAAGACGAACCCTTGACTTGTATGCTAACATCAGACCTGCAAAGTCATACCCACACATGCCTGCATTGCGTGATGATATTGACATGGTGATAGTTAGAGAGAATACTGAGGATCTTTACACTGGAAAGGAATTCAGTCTGGGTAATGCAGCAGTCGCATTGAGAATAATCTCAGAGACTGCATCAAAGCGAATTGCAAAGTATGCATTTGAGACTGCCATGCAGCGTGACTCTATGAGAAAGGTAACATGTGTTCACAAGTCAAATGTCATGCGCGTAACTGATGGCTTGTTTGCAAAGACATGTATTGATGTATCCAAGGGTTATCCTGATGTTACATTTGAGCAGATGTATGTTGATGCATGTGCAATGAATCTGATTCGTCAACCCGAACAGTTTGATGTTATTGTCACAACAAACTTGTTTGGTGATATCTTGTCTGATGAATCGTCCCAAGTGGTTGGGGGATTGGGAATGGCCCCAGCTGCCAACATTGGAGATAACTTTGCACTTTTTGAGCCAGTTCATGGTGCTGCATTTGATATCGCAGGACAAAATATTGCAAACCCCTCGTCTTTTTTACTGTCAATTAAGATGATGTTTGACTGGCTTGGTAATAGGCATAATGATTCCAAATGTATTGAGGTAGGCAAACGACTGGAATCTATCATCTTTGATTTGGTAAAGAATGGTGTAAAGACTAAGGATATTGGAGGCAACAAGACCACTTTGGAGTTTACAAGACAGATTACTGACAATCTCTAAAAATGGTATCCTCTCTTTTTACGCCTAGGTTTGTGCTATGTTTTGAAGGTGTACTGAACATTCAGCAACACAGTTTGATGAGTAAATAAAATGATATTCTTGCTGTTGTTTCTAGCCTGATGGTGAAATTATTTTGATTTTTGTCATTTTGTGCACATTCAGTACGATCAGTTGATGACTGCGGTAGTAAAATGTAAGATTTGTAATGCAATTCACGAATCACCAATACAATCCGTTTTGACCACAATGGAATTCATCAAGGCCAAAGAAAAATCAGAACTTTTTGAAAATATGTGGAAATGTCCAAAATGTGGAAGAATGTCAATGTACAGTAGTTTTGATTATTTTTGGCAAGAAGCATGAAAATCAAATTTTTGATTTAATTACTAGAAAATCAAACACTGGAAAAATATTCTACTATGGAATGTTGATTACTAACGACAAAATATTTTTTCAACAATACATTTGAAGAAATTAAATTCAAAATAAAACAAACAATAATTTAGTCTTTCAATCAATGTTTACCATTGATTAAGAAATGAAGAAATCTATATTTTTGCAATATAGAAATAATTGATTGGATCATGAGGAAGTTGTTTGACTTCAACTTTTGAGAACCCTGCATCATGAAGCATCTCTGTAGCCTTTTCTCTCCCCCACATGGCTCCTAGTCCTTTACCGTTAAGTGCTAATGAGACAGTCATACAGTGTAAACAGGAGATGGTGTAAAGAAATGGAGCTAATGTATGCTGCATGTTATTTTCAAGTTTTGAAGAACCTGCAATATCTTGCATTAAAAATACTCCGTCTGGTTTTAGAGAACGACAAATATTCTCAAGAACTTTATCTGGATGAGCTTGATCATGAATTGCATCAAATGCAGTGATAAAATCAAAGTAATCTGCATGATCAAAATGTGTTACATCTTGCTGTTCAAATGTTACATTTTTTAATCCAAGTTTTGTCATCTCGTCTCTTGCATTTGCTATTCCTTCAGCTGAAAAGTCATACCCGTGAAAATGAGAACTAGGAAAATTCTTTGCCATGAGATTAATTGCTCGTCCACTACCACATCCGACATCTAGTACTTGAATGCCTTGAGAAAGCTTATTTGTGACTCCCGAAACAATTGGTAAAATACCATCGATTAATTCAGCAATAACAGTCTGATTACTTTCTTCTGCCATCACATCATGAAATCGGTGATATGATTCGTATGGAACCCCACCACCATTTTCAAAACAATGGATAATTTCATCCTCAACTCTTGCCATAACTGGAATGAATTGCATCGATGTTGCAAAATTAAATGAACCATTTCGAGTTAAAAAATCTGCTTTTTCTTTAGGCAGGGAATATAGTGCTAATTGAGGGTCATAATCAACAATCTTGGAAGTAACTAAAGCCCCTAGCCATTCTCTCACGTATCTTTCATTAAGCCTTGCTCTTAATGCAATGTCATTACTGGTAGAGGGGGGAATCTCTGCCATCACATCAAACAATTTTGTTCTATGGCCAATTGAAAGCATTAATGCTAATGCAGATTTATTCATAATGTCTAACATTTGTTCATCAAAAGTAGTCATCTTGTTTTGTTAGACATTAAACATTTTAATCATTTACTATGATAAAATAAAATACTCTTAATCTAGCAGTAAGAATATGATGATTGCTGTAACATTTAAGATCTAAAAATAACTTGATTCAAATTTGATTAGGAATATAGCGTGCGTGGGGGATTAGTTATGGTATTCAGAATAAGACTTACGTGGAAATATTTTCAATATGTAATTATTCACGAAAAATAATTTCAAATAATTCTCTAGTGTAAATTAAAGATTAATTCAAACTAATGTGATCTTAAATATTAATTCATGATTAAAATGAATTTTTGATACTTGAAAAAGGAACAATATTTTATTGAACTGTAGAATGTTTGGCTCCAACCGGAGTAGGAAAGCAACTTGTATCTAGAAATGCTCCTGATTTTGAGGATTAAATTAAACTCATGAGGCTATCCGGTCCCAGTGACGTATGCGTTAAGGATACTGTTTATTTCAAAGGTATCTCAGAATGGATTGAGATTGGTTCTTAAGATGTGCTGCATTATGTTGCGGATCACCAAGAAAAGTTTGATACGTTAGAGGTATACTTTAGTAGTTCAGAGTAAAATAATTAAAAAATTTACAACGCTATTCTCCAATCCCATTGATCTTTTCATCTATTTTTGATATTTCTTTGAAAATTTCTTTGGTGTGTGATGATTCAGACTTGTGGTCTATCATAGGTTTGGGATAATTCAGCATATTTTCAGGATATTTTGTATCTAATCTGTGAATAACTTTAGATGAGATATTTTCTAGTTCTGGAATCTCTCTCTTTATGTAGATGCAATCCGGATCAAATTTTTGTTGCTGAAGCCATGGATTGAATATCCTAAACCATGGTTGGGCATCGCATCCAGTGGATGCTGCCCATTGCCAATTCCCGATATTTACACTTGGATCGTAATCAATCAGTTTTGATGCAAAGTACTGCTCGCCCCATCTCCAGTCAATATGCAGATCTTTTGTGAGAAAGGATGCCACAATCATTCTCACTCTATTGTGCATAAATCCGGTTTCGTTCAGTTCCCTCATTCCAGCATCTACGATTGGGAAACCAGTTTTGCCTTCACACCATTTTCTAAATGCCCTTTTGTTTCTACTCCATGGAATTTTTTGGTATTTTTTGTTAAATTCATCTGAAAAACTATGCGGATAATGATGCATTATATACGTGAAAAAATCCCTCCAATGAAGTTGTGCAATTAGTGTATGGGTTGACCCCAAATCCTGTAAAATTCTATGATAAAATTCCCGTATGGAGCAGGTTCCAAATCTATTATGAGCAGATAACATCGAGGTGCCGTTTATTGCAGGATAATTTCGATCAACGTCGTAATTTTTTAGATTTTTTAGATTATTCAACAATGACACGCATGATTCTCTTCCTCCTCTGAATGAGGCTTTGTGATTATTTTTTTCCATATGACTTTCTAGGTTGCCACTTGAAATCTCTAATTTTATCTCTTGATTTGAAAGATTAGAAAAATCATGGTTTTGTGGTTTTCTTACTGATAATCCTCTTGAAGTTGAGAAATATGATGTGAAAACCTTGTATGGCTCTCCTTTTAGAGTCTTGATCTCATCTACATCATGCAAGAGTAGGTCGTCTGTTGAAATAAAATCAACCTTGTGTTTGCTGCAAACTTTTCTAATATCTCTGTCTCTCTTTTTACTAAATTGCGTGTAATCAGTATTTACAAAAATCGCATCAATTTTTATCAGATTAATTAGATTTTCAATAATTTTTTCTGGTTTCCCTGAAAGAATATGCAAGTATGACTCGTTGTTTTGTAATTGTTTATCAAGATCCACCAGGCATTCTCGAATAAACTGAAGTCTGAACTTGCTAAATTTTGGATTAGATTTTTTCAATAATTTTGGATCAAGGATAAAACAGGGAATTGTTTGGTTAGAGGACCTACTAGCCTCAATCAAACCAGTATTGTCAACTACTCTCAGATCCCGTCTAAATAAAAATACAGATTTTTGATATTTTTTCATGATAAAGTATATCTAATATTTTTTATCGATAAAGTTACAGAAATATTAAATGACAAATTTTATTCTACCTTTACTCTTGATGTCATCCAATTACTATAAATTTATTCATTAAATAAAGCAAGTCTATTAAATTTCAACTTTGTATTTTCTCACCAATTATTTCAATTTTCTTAGTTCCCCGGGTAAAGTTTACAGTCACCTTGTTGCCCTCTATGTAGGAATCCATCCATTCTTGACCATCGATCAAAATCATAAATATTTCACTTATGATCTGTGGAGAAATACCAATCACCAAAGTACCATCGTTATATGGATTTACCTGTATAATTAGAGAATTGAATTCTTCATTGACATATGCATTATTCACAAAAGTTTCAGAGACTTTGTATGCAACACAATAATTATCTCTGATTAAAATTTCACTGTCAGTGCAGTTTACTGTTTGCCTGATATCCTGTGATTGCAATTTCATATTTGAAATATATTCTGATTCTTCATTTGGAATTTCAGAACAGAGTCTGTCACCACAAACAATTCTTGATGTTTTAGAGTCATATTTTCAACCTTCTTTTCCTTTAGCCTTCATTGGAAAAGAATCTTAAACTAATTGGATTCCAATTAATGAATTCAGAATTATTGTGATAACTAGAACTCCGAAAGTGCGTTTATTGTCAGAAATTGAAATTTTAAATCCTACAAATCTTTTCTTGTTTCATCATTTTTAATACTTTAGAGAAATTAGATGTGGTGCTAAGTAAAATACAAAATAACAGATAAGTGCATGTTGTTTTTTGATTTCAACAAAATATTTCCATATGATTCAAAAGTCGTCTGCGCCTTATTTATTGGCACTAGAATTAATCTTACCACTAGAATTAATCTTACCCCTAGGTTAAATACCATAAATTGATTAAAATAATCATGGCAGAAGAACAAGAATGGGCAAATTTACTGGCCGAAATTTTTGACAAGCTTACGCAAAAGCATGCCTCAATCACTTATGATTTTGAAAATCTTGAGATGCAAGGTAAGATCGAAAAAGACGGCAAGACAATCCCTACAGGCACGGTTTCCTTAACTGGAAAACTGACTATTACAGCAAAATGAGGTGTGGATGAAAATGAAAGATTTTGATATTCCCGCCAATTTTTTATCTTTTATACAAAGTGGAAGTCTAAAGGTTGCATGTGATGGTGCCCCATCAATTACCTTTCTTGCCGAAGGCAACTCTCGAATTATCGACATCATTGACATTCCAATTGAGATTGAAAAAAGACCTGGTCTGATAAAACAATTATCAGAAGCAAAGGATCTTGCAAAAAATCTAAAACAGCAAAATATTACACTTGAAATAAGATTGCATGGAGAACCTGTGCTCAAGCTCGGTGAGAAGGCAAATCCAAAACTTGCAAAGATTGTAACGCTAAGTAATAGTATTGAAATAACTGACTTGAGAAAACTGAAAAAACTCAGTGACGTTTTCTAAGAATGGGTTAGCAGATATGTCATACAATGAATCACAGATAGAAATATCTCGGTAGTATGTATACTCTGCTGCAAAAAACAAATCTTACAAGATAATAGTTAACCTTCGTATTCTGACTCTTTGACAACTTTTACGTCGTGTTTGAAACCTCACTTATTATTGACAATCAAAACGAATTGATAGCAATAAGAAATTTCATCTGTGCTTTATTATCATCCATATATGTAATCGCATCACACAATACGTTCCATAAAATAATCAACTACAGGTACAATGGGAAATTCATTTGATGTTCTATTATTTTTCAATATTTTCAGCATACCATTTTTCAACCAAATCAACACATTCCTCATACCTGTTTTTCTTATCTAATGCATCAGACTTTCCATAATTGTTTTCACAGTGATTTAATCCTGCTTGGTATGTTTGTTGTAAATTCTGTGACTCATCAAATGGTGTTTCTATAAACATTGGGAAGGTCTCTGAGATAATTCCGTTTACTATAAACAACGCTGCAAATAACAGCGGTACTCCAACTGCAAGTATTACAAAAATTTGTCTCATGTTGTTATAACGTCAGTATAGGTAAAATAGAACTCTTTTGTTTCATATTTAAAATTAGCACTAGTTGGACAGGTTATCTTTATAGTAAAATATGGATAGCAGTAACAAACAAGCCTGAATCCCATTCGGGTTGGTTGCAAAAGACATTCGAGATAGAGTGACAGGGGGTTCTTTTCAATTAATCCAGTAGTGATTACAAAAGTGATTTAAATTATCAATAATATTTTGAAAATTAGCAATGATTTGTTAAAAAAAGAATAGATTTCAAAACTTGATAACTTTTAAGAAATAATCTTTACTAATTTTTTTTAAAAACTAATTTATGGTGAACATTATTACCACCAGAATTATTATTTACCACTAGTTAAATATCACAATCAAAAACAAACTATGAACGGCTGGCTGTCGCCTGATTACAATAGTTTCAGGCCTTAAACTGATACTGAGAACAAAGTTGGCTTCACTGCATTGGAATCAGAGCAAAACTGTCACTAGAATACCCTTGTTTCTGGCCTTAAGTTTTGAAAACCTTTTTACAATTTTTTATTGCCTCACATGACATTTTTCAACTAGAAAAAATCTACCACTATTCTACTGGGTAGAAGTTTCTGATGTTTCACATTCTAGAGGAATTCAGATATAGATGGAAAAATCTGCAATACTACAATAAATCTAGAAAAAAGAAATCACATCAATTTCTTGCTTGTGTGAATGTTGAAATTTATGATTATAGAATATTTCTGTTCAAATCAGTAAAGCATTTGTGCTGTCATTCCTAGTCTTGATGTTTTGTAGAACTGAATTGGTTGTTACGTGCACTTTCTAATCTAAACAAATATTGAATGAGTTATTGATTTTATAACATCGAAACATTCCTAACGCCAGTCATCTATGGCATATCTATCTGCAATATTATATGCATCATTGTTTGGCTTATGCAACGATACGCCTAGAAAATCAATTGAGAAATTTTGCTTTAACATATACTGGTATGCATTATAGCGGCCTGCATTGACTCCTCCTGTCAGAAAAGAAAGTCCTTTTGCGATGGTTAATTCTTCACATGCTTTTAAAAGATTCATGAAATTGCTTTGTGATTCTGAATCTGCCTTTACTGCACCAAACTTTACATAACACTTGTCATTTCCAGCTTCGGTATTGGTTCCACAATGACAAGTGGCAAACCCTGCAATCTCTTTATTTCTATCAAAGAGAATCACTGTATCTCCATAATTCATCTTGTCTACTGCCTTTATTTCTAATTCTAGCTCAAGACCAGGGTAAATTGTATTTGTAACTTGATTGCATCCCTCAAGATACTTGTCTTGATTTTCCTCACAGTCTGAATATTTTACCCATGTAAATTTGGAATTTGAAATAACAGATTTGGGTTCTATTTTTTTTGACATTACTGGAATTAAAAATCTGGGATGGTATCCAAACTTTCTGTATAATCTGATGTGTTTTGGACTGTTTGCAAAAGTCATGGCTCCTGAATGGGTCACCTTCCATTTCTCAAAACATTTCATTACAGACTCCATTAGCATGCTTCCTGCCTCCTTGCCCCAATATTCAGGATGAACGGTTAGAGGTCCAAATATTCCGACACTACCCCAGTGAAGCCCAAAATTAGAGCCTATCATTTTACCATCTAATTCAGCTACAAATGCCGCAGAAGGATCAGCATTGTATCGTGTATTGGCATATCTTGCATCTAAACGATAGTCTTCAGGATTATCGTAACCCAAAAAAGTCCCAAATGCTAATCTGATTATCCTATCTGCTTCTTGTAGATCTTCTTTGATCATATGACGAATTATGATGTCACTCATTTGCTATGACTAATTCAAACAAAGAGATAATATCTATTAATGGAATATATCTCCACCATTTTTAGTCATTGTGAAACTTATTACTTGACATAAAGTAATTTTTTGTTGTGTTGCTAAAGAATATAGTTATTGCAATAGTGCCGATTATTACTGTCTTGGTTTTAGGAAGCGTGTTATGGCAAAATAGTGGATTACCTAATTCTAATTACCCATGTGCTTTAACAGAAAACAATGTTGAGGGACCCTATTACATTGCAGATGCACCTCAAAAGGAAAAACTAGGTGAATTACTAGAGGGAGAAAAACTGATAATTTCAGGACACGTGTTTGATTACAATTGCAATCCCGTACCAGGTGCAATAATAGACATCTGGCAAACGGATTCAAAAGGTAATTATTATTTTGAAGATTTTACTCTTCGAGGAAAAATACATGCCGATGAGAATGGATTATATCATCTTGAAACGATATTTCCTGGAAAATATTCTGAATCAGGTGTAGTCAGACCCTCACATCTTCACGTAAAGATTTCATCTCCTGAAGGAGAACCACTTACAACACAACTCTATTTTGCTGGCGATGAACACCATGATTGGTTAGTAAAGCCTTCCTTGATCTTACAGATAAATGAAACAGATGGAATAAAATACTCTGAATTTGATTTTACTATTACCCCCTGATTTTTCTATGAATGTTAAATTCATTTTTTTGACTAGAGTAATTATGATATCTAGTTGAGATTTCAGACTTTAAAAATGGTTCAAAGATTACTCAAGGGCATTAATTGTTGCTTGTTGTCTGTGTGCAAAGATTTTTTTGAGTTTGTCTAGAGCATACCATCCAAACATTTTTCCAATAAAACCATACTGTAGTTCAAATTCAATCTCATCTATTACCTTGGTCTGCGTCTCGCTTATTTTATGAAAAACATGAGTGTGTCTCCAGTGTTTGAATAACGCATTACTCATTTCATCTACATATGTGTATGGTTTACATGCAGTGATCTTGGTTTTCCAAGTTATTCTGGTCATTATCTTGCTTGAAAAATAAGCAGTCTGGCCCTGTGTAATCTTATTGTTGCTTGATTCTATTATCTTCAAATCCAATCTTTTTGGGGTAATTATTTCTAAATGGTGTAAATCCGTATAAAAATCCCATACCTTGTCAATAGGGGCGTTTAAAACAAAAGAGTGGTAAAAGGTATTCAACAGTATTGAAATTTTTTACTCATAATATATCTCCAAGAGGCAGTATTACCAGTATATTCATCAATTATTCTTCAGTTATGATTAACCTTGTGATGATGTGATTCTAGTCTTGTACCTCTTGTTTGTTTGTGATTATCCGTTTTCTTTTGTCAATATTGGTTGAAATTCCAAAAACCTCTGATGGATAAAGGATTCAAAGCACATATTATGTCATTTTGTAATGAAGTCACTTTGTAGAATTGTTAATCATATATTGGATATGAGACTCCGACAGACTTGATCTTCACATTATCAAAGATATCTTCTACCTTTTTGATAATTTTTCTATCATCAGAATCGGATTCCGCAATTATAACTATCAATAAATCTCCTTTTTCTGGAACAGTGATTAACAAAAAATTTGTTCGTCGTAACGTGGCATAATCTGTTTCGCCTAATACACTGTCTAGTTCTTTTCTTTTTTGGAAAATGTTATTCATTAATTCATAAATGATTTTAGATTTGTCACTATCAATTAGAAATTCAACACTATCTTTGAATCCCCCTGCCACTAATTTACCATATCTATTAAGTACCCCCACATGAAATACTTTTTTTTCTTGTGCAAGTTTTGCACATGCACGCTCTAATGAATTCACTTCATCTTCAGTTAATTCAGTCATTGATGGTTTTCTCTCTTGTTATGATTTATTTCTTTATCTTTATTCTAACTTTTAACTAGAGTTTTGCATGTATGTCATTCTTAAAACTTATCTTAGTAAAAACAATAATCTTCTGCTATTACATCATCTTTGTAACATCAAGATGAAATTCAATCTATAAATTATTTTTTTAATTATGTGTTAAATATGGATAGAATATGTTAAATGAAATTAATTGTCAATGACAACATTTTATCTAATGTAAAATGAATCCTCAAGTAGGTCTGATTGCGTAAAAAAATAGAGATGATTCTGTTGTCAAACTGTCTAAGGATGAACTAAAAATACTTGTGTATTACATATATGATTGATGGAGACATCACGTTTATCTAAAAAATATTTTAAAATTAAAACATCAACTTGCAATCAAAAATCATGAAATTATACACCTGACTCAAGATTAACTGCATAATCCCCACTATCTTTGAAAATCCTAATATCTCCTGATTGAAGAGATTGATCAGATTTTCGGAAGAAAATATCACACATCTTTCCAATCGGTAATTTTTTTATCTCTTCTACGGTAAACATTCCTTCTTTTATCAATTTTGCAAAGTAACCTTTCTTATAAAGAGATCGTACATAATTTTCTACATCTGGTAGTTTGTTTGAATCAATTGTTCGAATTATCATGTTATGTGTAATGTCATCATTGTTCATATCCACTTAAATATGTAAATTCTGATATATGCTTTTTTGAATATTTTTAATCTTTTTAATATATATGAAATAACACCTACTATATTCAAACACATGGTAGTTGCGTTTGTAACTCATAATGTAAAACAATCCTTTTTTGTAGGATTGACTATGGCAAAAAAATTTGATGGTGATTTAACACTAATTGATTTTGTATAAAAAAATCCATTCGTATTTCATTTCTTTGAGATTATGATGATGGTGCAAGATGTACAGTGAAATATGCCACAAAGATGCTCTGCTTGTTCCGTTTGCAAATACAATTTGAGATTAACCCGTCAGGGGTCCTATCTCAAAGTCAGTATTTACCCAGACATCTTTTCACGATATTACAAAATCCATACATGGTTTAGAATATGACCTTTAATGAAAGGAAAAAGCAAATACAAAAAATGTATTTTTAGAAATTATTGTATTGGTTATAATTTTCATGATTGTACTTAAAATGAGTAATCAATCATGCTTATCAGACAGTACATTTCTATGGTCTATACCTAGCAGCAAACGTATTTGATTCTTTACTTTGAAGATCTTTTTTGTACTGGTCTGCAATCAAACTTCCATATACTATCAAATCTCTACTCATAGTTTCAATACGAGATAGGATGTTTTTGTTAGTGATTTTTCCTTGTTTGTCAAAATCCTGATCAGAATTTACTGAAACACCATACGGCATACTCCATCCATAACATTGTCTTACGGCGGTTCTCATCTGGTCCATGACTGTAAGGCCTTTTTCATGTGATGCACAAATATATCCAAATGTCTTTCCTGCAAAATCAGACCAGAAAAAATCCAGAAAGTTTTTCATTACTCCAGACATAGAACCATGATAATCAGGTGATGCTAGAATAAAGGCATCTGCCCATTTTACATACTCTGTTACTTTGTTAAGTTCAGGTGAACTGTTTTGTTCGGGGTGATACATTGGTAATTGTGTCTCTCGTAGGTCTAGTAATTTTGTTTCTGCGCTTTCCCTTTCTGCTTTTTCCAATGTCAATTTTAGAACGTATGTACTGTAGGATGACTCTCGCATACTAGAGGCGACACCTAATATTTTTAGACCCATCTTATATGGAATTAATTATCACATGTTATATTTTTTGAGTTGCACATGGATTTGGTATTGAATATACCGTGTCTTGAATTCATAAATTAGCGTTGGTTATTTTGTTCATGGTGTGTAAATTCACATGTATTAGATACAAGACAAACAATCTACTGGAATAATCAGCAGATAAAAAATAATATAGATAAGTTACAATTGTTAGTGTCTATTTGGATATAAAGTAAATTTTTCTCCAATAGACGATTAGTTTCTACACTTGTCGCATATTGCTTCAAATGTTTCGTCATGCAATACAAGAGATACGCCTGAAGTATAGCATTTTGAGCATAATCCTATCATGGAACAATAAATTATTATAAATCAGATTAGAACTGTTTGATTGAAAATTTATTCGATCTGGGTCAATGAATGTTAAGATCTGAAATTATCTACTTTTTTCTTGGAAATCAGTACATGATAAAAGAATTCTTTGGATTCATTTGGGATTTAGTTACTGGTAACTGATTCTCTTTTTTTCTTTTTCATAATTTTATATTCCTTAAAACTGAGATGGATCCAGAAAAATCTTGTTTGCATTGTTCATGGTACAGTCTAATATTTTGTACCTCACTGACTTTTGTATGGAATTTCATTTGATTTATTCATGACTTCAAAATCAATCACAACTGTAGTTTCATCCAGTGGAAAAAAGACTCTGGATGATCTTAGTAAGGGTGTCAAAAAACTGCATACTGATTACGACAAGCAGCTAAAAAATGCAAAAACAAGAGCAAGACTGCGTCAAGTGTTTCAAAAACATAGACGTGATCACCAAAATCTATTGAAAAAACATCTCAAAGTAGAAGAGATGACAATCAAGAAATTAGGAATTCTCTTAGATCAGGAAGAATAGTCTTTAAGCATACAAATCCGTTTTTTATTTTTTTATTTTCAACACAGTTATGAGTAGATTTGATATTTTATTATATGAGACAAACTCCATCTTTTCAGAACCGTAAACCATTCACCTTATCTGTTTGCATACCTGTGAAGAATATTACTACATTCAAATATCGTCAAAGATGAAATCCCAAAATAAATCAAAATAGACCCTCATAATTCAGTAAGGATCTACCTTGACAGAATTGGTGGAACTGTAAATCTATATGCACTTGTTGCTGCGTGACTTTGTTATAAAATAACTTGGTTCTCTCCAACTGATTGATATCTAATCACTGCAAGAATCTTGGTACCTTTTTTAGAATATATGATATTGAAATTCTGCATGGGCCTATTACTATTATCACAAGACAGCTTGCAAGTAATAATATATCAAGTTCTGTTCCTCCCTGTCCTGTAAAATTCTCGGCACCCTTTACAACAAAGATTGCTCCTAACATCACTATAGCCAATATTGATGCAGAGATTCTTGTCAGACCTCCTATGATCAGCAGTATACCTGGGACAAACTCTGCCAGTGCAATTGGAAACTGCATCTCAGGTGGTAACCCTAGTCTCTCCAAGAATCCCAGAAAACCAGGTTCAAACTTACCTAGTGAATGCATGATAAATATGAGGCCAACTGTGATGCGTACACCAAAATGCGCTACGTCATGAAATAGAGTATGTCGTATCACCGATTCTGTCATGACTGAAATAAACTTAGGTTGCTGCAATAAAATGTATTGGGTACAAGTTGTTAACAATACTTAAATCTAAAGATAGTGTACTGTAGAATTAGATGAACACCATAACCATTACTTTTGCAGTAATAGCACTAGTTGCAGTATTTTCACTTGCCTTACCATTTGATACTGCAGTGGCACAGGCTGATGACCCTGTTTCTGATGGTGGAGAAGATACATACAAAGATAGAACACATGAGGGCAAATCATGTCCAAACAAGGAAAAGAAATCCGCATCTATAAACCAGTCCTCATAGAATCTTTTTTAGATGATTATTGCTTCTACTCGAAAAATCTATAATTTAGTTAACTCTCGATATGGCAAATTTTTTAACATATGGTTTTTTGTTAATGGTAAAACCAACACATGATGGTTTATCATACATATCATTATTCTAAATTCAAGATGTAGTAGAGTCTTACAAAAAAGCATTTGATGGAATTGTTTAACTAGATCTTTATTTTCATAAAATATGAGTTGAGGTTTTATCCAATACTTGTTAGCAGTGTTTGTGATGCTGGGAATATTTACAACAATTGTGATTTCTGATTCTTACTCTATTTCTATTCCGTTTGATTTTGTCAATATAATGAGCCAAAGTGATGGGTATACTACTATAACTACAAGTGGGGAGATCTCTGCAACGCTTGAGCCTGATTCTGTAGTGATGGTGCTTGTGATAAACGGCCTGCCATCTGAACTCCCAAAGGCATTGGATAACTATAATCAGAACATGGCTGACATTTCAGAGGATCTAGAAAAAGAACTTTTGGATTTTTGATGATGTGTCGATATCATATATTCAGACAAACTTTGATGGTAATAGATTTGGCTATGCAGGTAAAGTAAACTCTGCTGATTCCTTTGTTGCATACATGTCGTTTCCAATCAAGGCCGAAATGACAAAATACGAAAACATATCCAGAGAGATTACAAATCTTGGATTGAGAATAGACGACATTAGGATCTCACAAATCCCAACTCATTTTGTTTCTATGGAAAAAACAACTAGTTTTCCTCTTTTCCTACTGACAAATCTTGCAACTCTTTCCATAAATCCGTATTTTTGTTTCCGTAACTCAATTACCTTTTCAAATATGTCGTTTGTTACAAATTGTCCAGTTCCTGAAATCCATTCTCCAGTAGATTTACCATTGAATGTACACAAGGCAATTTTGACTGATTTGTTGTTTCTCAGACGTTTTATTTTTCCAGTGTCCTCTCTTGTCACCACATGTATTGTGTTATCAAGTATGACAAACCATACAGGAGTTCTTACAGGAATGCCGTTTTTTCTGTATGTCTCAAGTGAGATGTATTTTTTATTGTGCCAGTCTTGGATTTCAAACATATGCTATCATATTTTTTCATTAATTTAGACATTACATTTTACAATTTCATGCTGCAGAAACTGATCCAAGATGCCTGAGCGTGTATCGTTTACCGCCTGTCTATATACGCTGTCAAATGTGAGGTTTGTGTCACCGTCTTTGTCATCAAGGCAGTTGATGTTGATTTTTGCAGACTCGTAGACATTGAAATCATTCTCTAGATCAAACTAAGAATCCTTGTTGGAATTTGTTGAAGGTGTGTATCTTGATGTACATTGTTTTATTAAATTCTAAGAAGTAAAGTGTCAACAGTATGGAATTCTTTGGTCTCTATGATGTTGACTGCGGCTGAAAACATGTATCTTCCATCAGAATACCTTGCATCTATTTCCACATCAATGTGAGGTGATTGGGAAAAAAGATCTTCTTTGTTTTATCATAATAAAACCCGAAAAATTCACAATCAGAAGAATGAAAATACTTGCAGAATAGAAATTTCTAAAAACCTGAAACTACACATAATGCATATTATTTACTAATCTCAATTATTTTTCCATCCGTAATAATACTGTAAGAGCGGATAATCACATTTTTTATTGTTTTACAGTCTGAAGTACACTTATCAAGTGCAAATATATTTTTCGGAAATTCATAATGATTAGTTTTTCGCATTCTTGAAATTCCATATCTTATCAGCTCTTTCAGACATTCCTTTCCTCCGTATGCCTTGTTCTTTGTGACAAACCATGACATATCTGTTCCATCATAATCTTTAGGAAATATTACTTCTTTGAGTTCCTTACCACGTACTGTATAATGTCCCACCATCACCACTTTTCCACCAAGCAATCTATTCACAAGTTTGGCATATAATGTGCAAGAAGTGCACAGATTATCATAAATCACAATTGGGTAAAGCACAATATTGTTAATCCTTTGTAAAATTTGTAGTTTGCTTAAAGTTATCTTGATGAGATTGACATATATCTGTAAATGTTCTATGTGCCTCTTGCTTTGGATTTATTATCTAACTCTTGTTTTATTCAAATCATGGGTTAATACGTCATCCCTATTAGTGAAATGGAAACTGAATTTTTTATCCAATAATATTTGTGGATGCACGTTATAGTTTGTAAGCAAAACAAACTCTATTCATTCTCCAAAGACAAGTCTTACCAAGAAATAAGGGATTGAAGATATTGTAGGCTTGAAATACAAATAATACTATCTCGAAAAGATCTTTAATTGAGATCCAACTGATGTACTGCAGGTCTGATACCTATTTTCCACCTAGACCAATTTTGAATATAGGAATAAAATTATACATCATACCATCAGATCTGTCCAAAACTGCACCTTCTAAGATGGATCGTTCTAATTCCTGCTAGATAGAGTAAAACATTCAATATACTTATGAATTTTATATTTGGAATTTAATTCATATCATGAAATATCTTATAATTGTCATCCTGATTTTGATTTGTTTTACAAGTCTAATTACAATAAATTATGTATCTGCACAGTGTACATATGATCCAAGTAATACACTTGTACCCTGTGATGATTCTAATGCATCTATAATACTAGAACCACGCAAAGATAAACTTGAGAATATTGATGGAAAATTATTTCATATTATTGGTCCTTTTACCCTAGAATCTGAATCCAACAATACGATTCGTTTAGATGACGTGGAATTTACTCTTTCTTTTTATCCAAATACATTGCTTACAAAAGGACATGTTTTGATAACAATCACATTTGATGATGGGTTGGAAGAAAAGATTTCAAAAATTGATACCTCTATTCCTTTTGTTGAATTTACTGAACATGTTGATCCAAAAGCAGGAGTAATGCGCAATGCAAATGGCACATTTAATTTTCTACTAAGTGTTGAAGAGCAATCTCTTTCACCACTAAAACAAATCCAATCCGGTATTGCTTTAATTGATGTTAAATGTAATGATGACAAAATCCCTGTTTACAAACATAATAGAATGCGTGTTGCATGTGTAACTGAAGATACCAAAAACACCTTATTTCAAAGAGGATGGGTTTTGGTAAAAAATGAGCAGAGCAGTTCATCATTTTCTGTAATTTCTGATGAAAAGAATGTAGCAGATGGCCCTAGATTAAATATTACAACCGAAATTATCGATGGAAGGAAATATCTTGTGTTTCATGGATATGGATGGCACATACTACACAACGTGGAAATTACAATCAAAAATGATGATGAAAAAATAACCTCTATTAGAAGTAAGACAAATGAAAATGGAGTATTGTATATGCCATGGTCTTTACCAGACAATCTTCCATCTGATTTGTATACAATCTTTGCAACTGATGGGGTAAATCAGAATGAATCTACAATTTCAATACCTATGTATGTTATAGATCAATCTAGATATGACTCGTCTGAACTTGAAGTTGGGATTACTGGAGAAAAACAAGTAAGACGTGGTACAACTCACATTATAGAAATACAAGTAAATAAAGATAGAATTCCTGTCAATGATGCTCAAGTCTTTATCTCTATAGAGGATTATGGAGGAGATATTATACGAGAATTTCATGGTCGCACAAACCAGCAGGGTAATTTTGTGTTTTCATGGGAGATTCCAAAAAAGTTCGACGATATCAAAACACTTTTGGCATTTGTTGATGTCACTGACGGGATTTCATCAAAAACAGAATTGTTTAAATTTTATGTGTATTGCCTTCCTGGAGAAAAAAATTGTAAGGTAAAAGGAAATTGAATTTAGTTTTATAAATTATAATCGTTATTTTATAATTTCTATTTGATTTTAATTATATCTAGTAACTTTAGGATCTGATGTAAACAGATCTTGATTTTTTAAATTTAACACAAAACAATTATGTAGAATCTAATTTAAATAAATTTTATGAGACATGGAGAAGAAATAGAAGAGCATCTAGATAAAATTTACTTGGATCTATTGGATTCACACGAGACAAAAAAAGATTATAAAAAATTCTTAGTTTAGATGAATCAATTAGATTTGTAGGTAGAATCAAGGAAAAAAAAATCATTGCATTTGTTAGAAGGGATGATTCAGAACCACTTCTTGATGATGAGATGAGTAATCTGGCACACTATCAAATATCTGTTAAGGCAAGTATGGAGGCAGTATTTGATGATTCATTAGGAAAGACAAATTGGATGATTACCTCAAAAGAACTTGTAAAACTGATCACTCTATTTTTAGATGATGGATTACTAATTTTATCAATTGACAGTGAAGGAGATCATGATATAGTAATTAAAAAAATTCAAAGTCTAAACATGGAACTCTAAAACTACCTGAATTCAAATTTTGTTACTTTTTGAATAATATGATTTTCTGTATTTGTAAGATTATCCAGTTTCACAAGCCAAACTGTGATCATTCTCCCTTAGTCTGATTTTTACATTAATGGCCAAATAGCAGTATTTACAATACTCCATGGGTATCAAGAACAAATTTTGCGATTTAGAACAAATAAAAATACTATGGTGATAGTTAGATCGTATGAGTAATTTGGATGCTTCCATAGGAAAAATACTACTGGATCTACAATTAGAAGATCCAGACACTTTTAAAAAACTCATGAAGAAAGCTCAAAAAGAAAATCCTGAACTATTTGAAGATAGTATGTATGAAGAAATAAGAAAATTTGAAGAGTATAGTCCAATTATGGATGAAAATAATTAAAAAATTTCTGATTAAACCAAAAATGGATATTAAGTCATACTTCGCTATAGCAGGATTGTATATGCTACTATATTATAGAGAAAAAACAGTAGAGTCATCTTGTATGATGTATAGATGACAGGCTATGATGATTTGGTTCAAATTATAATAAAACCCATATTTTTCCTTAGATGCAGAATTACCTTTACAGTCATTTGCAGATGATCATGCTATCCACAATTCTATTACTAGAACCTATACTGTAATAGCTGAAGATACAACACTTGAAATTGCTCCTGGTACTAGAGTTGAGGCCTGGACCTATAACGGTACTATACCTGGTCCAACATTAAGGGCAACAGAAGGAGATCGTGTAATTATTAATTTTATCAATAATGGAAAGCTTCCTCATACTATGCATTTTCATGGAGATCACAATGAAAAAAATGATGGTGTATTCCAAGAAATTCTACCAGGGGGATCGTATACCTATGATTTCATTGCAGAACCTGCGGGACTATTCATGTATCACTGCCATGTGATGCCTGTATCTGAGCATATTCGAAATGGTTTGTATGGTGCATTCATTGTAGATCCAAAGGAAGGATTGGAGCCTGCACGAGAATATGTCTTAGTCAAAGGAGAATATGATCTAGAAGATCAGGAGTTTTGGAATCCTGATTATGTCTTTTTTAATGGATATGCTGATCAATACTGGTCCAATCCATTACCTGTAAAAACTAACGAATTGGTAAGGCTATACTATGTGGACATGGGTGCTATTGCTGCTTTCGGGTTTCATATTCATGGTACAATATTTGACACTATAATCTCAGGCCTCTGGGAGAATGAGCCTATTCGTACTCAGACATGGGAGGTAAGTCCTGGAAATGCTACAATCTTTGAGGCAAAATGGAAAGAATCTGGACTATATCTATTCCACTTGCACGGAGTTCCAGAAGAAAAAGGAACTATGGCTTACTTTGATGTGAGGGACGCTTCCACTGATGCAGTTGACGGTGTTGATGTGGCAAAGACTAAATCAATTAACATGTGGGAATGGCAAAAATAGATTGCAATTAATTTACAACAACCAGATACTAATGGTGAAATTACAAAAATATCTGCTAGTTCATCAAGACATGAGCAACATGGTGTCCCAGTATCTACTGAAATAGATGAATCTCAAATAATTGAGACTAATCTTTGTGATGTGGAGACAGGTTCTGCAGTGCCATCATCAAACAAATCATTCAGTCCAAAATTCAATCAGGCAAACGTTGGAGATACGGTGACATGGACTAACAAAGATACTTCTGTACATACCATTACCAGTGATGATGGTCTCTTTGACTCTGGAATGATGATGCCTGGCGATACATTTGAGCAAACGTTTGATGATACAGGTTTGTATGGCTATAACTGCATGCTTCATCCATGGATGACTGGAACTGTGAAAATAAAATAGTTATTTTTCAAATGATATTTCCATCATTCTATCATTTATATTAAAATCAATTTTTCTCTCAAACACATCATTGAAAATTAATTCTAATACCGTTTTATGATATAATGACCAATTATATCCTAAATCGTGCTTTATGATGTAATTATGCAGTGAATCAATAACAGTATGATTTATTTCAAACTCCGATATCTTCATTCTTGTTTCAAACCATGAGATAAAGGACTCCATATCAATAGTTCCTTTCATAAAGTGTGCAATATCTGATACAACATTCTTGCCAATTTTGTTTGCAAGTGCCAGTCTCCTTTTTATCAAGCTTCTCAAATAATGCAGATACAATTGGTTTTGCAACCGGAATCATTCCTACCTTAGGTTCAAAAACATCCCATATTGCATATTGCAAAAATATCTTGTTTGCAAGAACGTTTAGACTAACCCCTTGATTTTCAGCCTCTTGTCGTAATTTATTCAGTACCTTAACTTCAATCCTAAACGACATTGTCTCAGATTTTTTTCTGGTTTCATTCAAAACAGTTCTGTATTGCTACTTCAAATCAACAATAATGTGTTTGTTTCTTTAATCAATTTTTAAAATATACAATACTCATGAATTTTTGCTAGGTTATCTGTCTCTGATTTTCACCGTTTAGCATAACTGTAATCATCTTCATCTAATAATAGCAACAATTACTTGATAACCTATATGGTACATTTTACATATGTACCAGTAAGTTTGACAATATTAGGATCATAAACCAAATATTGTACTGTGTTTGTTTTATTTTATGCATTTGAATTTAGTATTATCTGCAATTATGATATTTGTTTTTTCAGGTGTTTTACAGGCTAACGCTGATTCCGATTCTATTACAGTTAAGGAATGGAACATTCCAACTCCTGATTCTGCTCCACACGATATTGTGGTTGGAGTAAATGGAATGGTGTGGTTTACAGAATTTAGTTCAAACAAAATAGGCATGTTTAATCCCAATACAGAAGAGTTCAAAGAGTTTTCAATTCCAACACCCTCTTCAAGACCACATGGGCTTGTTTCTGATATTCATGGCAACATATGGTTTACAGAAGTGGGTGCCGCAAAGATAGGAAAACTTGATCCTCAGACTGGAACCATAGAAGAGTTCTCAACACCTACCGCAAATGCAGGACCACACACTCCAATATTTGCAGATGAGAATACACTTTGGTTCACAGAGCAGAGTGCATCTCAGATTGGCAAGATGGACATAACTACTGGACAGATACAGGAATTTGAAACGTTAACTGAGTCTGCAAATCCTTATGGGATAATTACAGATGATAAAGGCAATGCATGGTTTGCTGAACTACGAGGGCATCATGTAGGAAGAGTTGATGCAGTTACAGGAGAAGTTACCGAGTATGCTCTACCAACTGAGAACAGCGGCCCCAGAAGAATTGCAATTGATAGTAATGGAATATTATGGATTACACAATACAATGCAGGAAAGATAGCAAGCCTTGATCCTGTAACCAATGAGATAAAAGAATATGATACAAGCTCAAAGTCGTCAGGATCGTATGCAATATGGGTAGACCCATATGACAATGTATGGTTTAGCATGACTGGCATATACAAGATGGGAAAACTGGATCAGACCACTCAGATGATTGACGAGTATGATATGCCATCACCTGAAACACATATCAAATTCATTCATTCAGATAATGATGGAAACATTTGGTTTCCAAACTACAACAACAACAAGATTGGGGTGATATTTGCAGATGCGTCGCAAAATAAAAAAGAATCTACTCATGAAATTATGGATAATATGGGTAGTCAAGCCACATCTGTTCCAAAACAAGGTCTTGCATACTTTCCACCACCCGTAAAACAGGTTAAATCTGGAACGGAACCTGCACATGTAACATGCACTGAAGGACTAGAACTAGTGTTGAAGATGTCAAATGGTCAGCCGGCATGCATCAAGCCATCATCTGTTGCAAAACTAATTGAGAGAGGATGGGCAATACATGTTCTACCTGACTATGAAAAAAATGAGAATAACAACTCTACAATATTTGCGATAGGGGAATATGATGTTGAGACAATAACCGTGACAGACTATTTTGCAAATTCAGATGGGTATCTTGCAAAGCCTAGCACCGATGGAAAATATCCCGGAGTAATAATGATACATGAATTCTGGGGACTAAATGACAATATTAAACAGATGGCTGAAAAACTTGCATCCCATGGATATGTTGTCTTTGCTGTTGATCTGTATGATGGTCAAGTTGGAACTACTGCTGATGAGGCACGACAATTACGTAGTTCCTTTGAGCAGTCACAGTGGACTGAGAACATGAATACTGCAGTGTCTTACCTTGAAGACAATTATACTCCATCAAGTATGGGTTCAATAGGTTGGTGCTTTGGAGGAGGACAGTCTCTTAATCTTGCACTAAACAGTGATAATATGGATGCCACTGTAATCTATTACGGACAACCAGTAACGGACAAAGAAGAACTATCCAAAATAAACTGGCCCATATTGGGAGTGTTTGCAGAACTTGATTCAGGAATACCCCCTGAGACAGTAGCTAAGTTTGAATCTGCATTAAATGAGGTTGGAATAGAAAATGACATTACCATATATCCTGGAGTGAACCATGCGTTTGCAAATCCATCTGGCGATAGATATGCACCTGAAGAGTCAAAGGACGCATGGCAAAAAACATTGTCTTTTTTCGAACATAACCTGAATTAATTATTTGTATCCTACATCCTTGGTGAAAGGAATATATCTTCATTTTCTTTATTTAATAATTCTTCAATATATTTTTGAAGTGTTAAATATGGTTGGATAATTTAACATCAAAACTGTAATAATGGACATTATAACATTAGATGTGTACGTTACTGCATTAAAACATATGATTTTTGCTTTACTGTTTTTGAAGAAAGATACAACAATACATACCCAAGAATCCAACAAGTATGTTTTTGAGAGGAAAATTGTCAGTTATGGATTTGAATTAATTTCCCTTGAATTCATTATTTGAAAAAAGAAAAAAGTTATTGATCAGGAATATCCTGAACAACAAGAATGTATGGTTCACCAATTGGATATGTGTCACCGTAGTTCCAAAAGTAGACTACCTTTCCGTAGGTCTCGTCAAGGACTGGCTGGACTTTAGATATCTCTTCATCAGTTAGCTCTGGGAATGCTGCTAATGCTCTTGGAAACTCTGTCTTGTGATAGTGCCAATATGGTTTCTCCTCGTCTGGTAACTCTTGGTATTGATCAGTTGTGATGACATATTCAATTCCGTATGGCTTGTCTTGATCTGTCATTCCGTATGGGAACAGCAAACATGATGCAGTGTTGTCATCGTAAACCTTGCAGTGATGATGAACTATGGTCTGCAAAAGATGATCTGTTGAACCATGTGATTGGTTGACATCAAGATGTCTGATTGCATGTATGTGGAGATCATTGAATCCCAAAATATTGGGATAGTCAATCTGTCTCGGGTTTAGCGTCTCGTTGTAGACTGGTTCTTTACCCATCATCATCATCTTTTCTCCGTCATGTGCCATGTGAGATTTATCTTGCATCATCATTTTTTCCATCATCTTCATGTGTTCAGCAGTATCCATTGACTCCATTTTTTCCATCATCTGCTTCATGTTCTGGAACATTTCGGATTGTTTTTGTGGTGTCATTGATTTCCACATCTGCTTCATTTCAGATTGATGTTTCTTGTGAACTGAGTTCATTCTCTCAAATAGGTAATCGATGTTAATTGATACATCAGTAATAGTTGAACTTTTCGTCATGACTTTTCTCTTTTCTTCAGGAACTTCTGAGCATAATCTGTCCCCACAGACTTTTGATGAGCCTATCTCGGGTAAGGATGTCCCTTTTGATTTTGCAGCGTCTGCAGTCTGCCTCAAATCCATTGTAATGGATATTGATGCAGTCAATAGAACTGCTATACTAAGTATAGCTGAGAACGTTATTGTTCTATTCATTATATCGTGAAATATTTTTTGGTATAAAAACATCAACACGTATTCCATGATAGATTTTCAGTGGTGGGAATTGTCTGAAAAATACATAATGTTATGCATAATGAAATGATCAATAGAAACAAAATTTTAACATAAAAGAAATTTGATAATGATTACCAATAAGCACTAGTGCCCATCCCGTCATTGTCTATTATTTGCACATCTAATGATTCCAAACCAAATACTACATAGATTGCCTTTAATCTATTTTGGTAAAGAAAGAATTTCTTTCCATCATCAGTAACTATTGAACCTGTAACTTTGAGAATTTTATTTTCTTCAAGTTCATGAACACGTCTGTATGCAGTAGTCATGGGAACATTACACTCTTTTACAAGATCAATTACAGATTTTGGCTTCTCTATTGTAACATTCATTATGGTTCTGGAATAATCATCTGACAATGCTTTCAGAATTGACTTTCTAAATTCTGAATCTTTTGCTAAAATTTTAAAATCAGCCAATCTAAAATTTTTAGCCTATGATACAATATATCTTAATTTGTAAAAAATAGATTTGGTAAATCTACTTGTCCGTTTTTTCTCTAATTTGAGCATTCCATGCATTCATTCCTCCCTCTAAAACCTGAAAGTCAATACCTTCTTGAGCAAGTGCATAAGATGCAATGGTTGCTCGATTTCCAGAACCGCAAATTACAACAACTGGCTTGTCATTAGGAATGGCATTCATACCATTTGGTTTGAAAATCTCTGCAAGTGGAATGTTCACAGCACCATCAATTTTTGATTCTAATAGTTCATCAGGTTGTCTTACATCAAGCAGGTATAGATCTTCATTAGATTCTAATCTTTTCATCAATTCTTTAGAATCAATTACAGTCTGAGAATTAGATGTTACGAGATTTTCAGATAAATTATTCATTCCACCATCAAGATAGAAAGTTTGAATTCCCATCTCCGTCATATTTTGAGCCACTTGCTTTGCTTGGGTTTCATCGTCATCAACTAAAACAAAATTATACCTTACTGCAACATCAGGTAATTTACTTTGGATGGTATTTACTCTTTTTTCAATAGTTGTAGAATCCAAAACATCATGTGATGCTCCTACCAAATGTCCTGATTGGTATTCTTGTGCATCTCTAATGTCTACAACTAAAACATGTTCTTTATTTTGAAGCAGTATCTTTAGAGTATCAAGACTGACAGCATGTTTGTCAGTACTATCTTGTGTTTGATTTAGTGTTATGGCTATTGTGCCGATAATTGTAATTCCAATTATTATAGATAAAATAATTCCAATATTTTTGAACTTCACAAATTAAACTACTGGAATGTCATTATTATACCAAAAATACATTTTTCAGCAATAGCTATCAAATGTGAGAATCGTATTTCTTGAATATATTATTTGAAAAATAAACACACAATGAGTTTTACCTATACAGTAAAAACCAAAAAATATTGATGATATAATTAGATCTTACAAAAAAACTAAGACATTAATTTTGGAGTGTTAAAAACTTTGGTGAATTCATCATATAATGCTTAGAAACAATTTCCACATTTGAAAACTACTAATGGAAAATGTCTATTTACTTTTTAATTAATTCTAACATAATGATCCGTATGTCTGCAGTAAATAATTACTCTGATAAAAAATCAAGTAAAAATATGACTTTTATCATAGCCGGAATAATTGCACTAGGAGCAGGACTACTTTTTGCATACTTGATGTTCTATACTGCGCCCGCCGAAAACATAGAAATGGTAAAGATAATTGCAGTTACAGAAGATGGGTGTGTTGCTGAAACCATGGATGGCCATGCAGTAAATATTGGCGATTGTAGTGCTAAACCAGGTCAGTATGTTTACGCTTTAGTTGACCAAAAAACAAAAGAACGTGCTTCTTTGATGAATCCGACAAATTAATTTTTTATTTTTTATTTTTAATTGATAAGGCCATAATTCAGAATGACTTTCAACTTTAACAATCATATTCTATTTAAAAATAAGCCTTAGTCTTAGACGAATCATGATTTCAAGGGATAAGACTTTGATAATTATTGCAATTGTAGTGGGTGTTGGGACTTTGGCTGGAGTAATTGGATTTATCGGTCAGGGAAATGTTAGACATGTTTCAATTTTCTGGCAGGAACGTGTAGAGCAGACTGTTGCTTTCGAAGATATTGACGGGAAGGTCCAACTCCAAGGAATTTCTGGAATAGGCGGAGAGGCAAATCCCTATTTGATTACTCGAACTAGTTTTGCATATATTTTGACCGTAATTAATAATGGTGATAAGCATCATAGGTTATACATTGAGGGGCTAGATGTACAGACAGATCTTTTAGAACCTGGACAGCATGAAACACTTACCATTTACCCTGACAAGGAAGGAATTTACAAATATTTTGATAAAAGAGAAAGACTTGAACACTTGGGTTTTCTTGAGGTAAAGACTGTAGTTCACAGTGATGAATTTGTAGGGATATGGCGTGATCTGTTATAATTTGTTTTTGTAATTTTCAAAACATTGAAATATTTTTAGGAAAAAAATACTGCTTTTTTAGGTATATGATTACAATTCATTAAAAACTAATTTTGATTCAAGGATAATCATGATTATTTTATTATATTTACAGCAACTTTTGATTTATCAAGTAAGAATCTATACTGAAAAAACTCTCTTTTGGAGATCTAGCTACTCTTGTATTAATTACTATAAGATCGATTTTGTTCGTAGGGTTTGACAAATGTAGATAAATTAATCCAGCCGTATGATATTTTCAAAATTAATATTATTTTTCCAAATTATTTTTTATGCCATCTATAATTTTTCCCTTGAGGAACCATTTACTATAGGTTTTAGTTTTTATAATGATATCTAGTGTTAAAGTTTGAATTCATCTTTATTTAATTACGTTTTTTTATAAGAAGCGTATTTTGTATTTCATTAAAACTGTTAACAAACTTTTGCTTTGCATCAAACTCATCTTTTTCAGCAATAACTATCTCGGTTGGAGACAGCATTACATCTTTCACTACTAATGGAGAACTAAGTCCAAGCAGTTCACAAAGTATGTTGAAGAGATTTTCAAATTTTCCCTCATTACGATATTTGTAAACTGTTCTTCCTTCTATTATGACTGGGTTTGGATCCAACGGGATTATGATGTTTTGTGATGTAATCTCCGCCAGAAATTTATCAAGCTGATCATGTACTAGTTGTTCTATTCTTTGTTTTTCATCTTCTAGATTCTTCTTTATCTTTTCTAGTTCTGAAAACTTATCATCATATGAGGATCCTGTCATTTTAGCAAAAATGGATTCAGTAGATCGTTTCAATGGGATTTCATGTAATCTCATGTTGACATCTGACAGAGAAGGCTCTATACCTACAAGTATCTTTCTGTTCTCTTGAATTTGTATGGCCAGATCTTCTAAAAAATTGAAATCAGACATAATTACCTCCTAGCTAAACTGATGAACAACATCCATTAACCCCTGCTTGAATTCATCACTTGAAAGACCCCATTTTCCATACTCTTCTTTGTAGGCTGTCCATGATTCTTCTGCCTCTGTTGCAATCTCAAGTATCTTTGGACCTATAGCTTTTGTGTTGACTAGTGTGGTGATATTAGCTGGTTCTCCATCCATTATGGGTATTTTCACAAAAATCATTCTGGAATCTTGAATATTGAATTTGTCCTTGATTATCTGTTTAAGGGATTCACGTTCGTTAACATCAAATTCTCCTTTCACTTTAACCAAAATACAGCAAGAGTCTTTTGGACCTCCGTTATTTCGCACATCTGATTCATTTATATCAAAAAGGAGACCTTCTTCTTTCTTTCCAATTCTGGAAATTATGTCTTCCATGGTGTTATTTTTACCTCCTAACAGTTCTTTACTCCATTGACTTTCTTCAGGAACAACTGGCACTGTCCATGGTATTGCAAATTTTGGTCTTTTTGTGGGGTCCGACAAGATAAGGAAGATTCGAGATTTATCCCGGAATTGTCAAGAAGACTAAAACAAGAATATGGTCCACTAAAAATAGTTTCTATCTTTCACTCTTATCAAATTCTTGTGATTATTGGGGGACTTGCCGGCATGATACCAATTTTGATTGCTATTTCAAACATGGATCTAATTTTAGAAATAATTGATTTCTATACTGGTAGAGATTTGTCAGGGTTTGTTGGTGGTTTTAGAGCATTAGGAATTATTTCTACAGGATTGTGTTTCTTTGCAATTGTGATTTCATTTGTAATAAAAAAATCAAAGAGAGTGGGAAGAATTTTATTTTTTTTATCTTTTATGATTCTAATTTTTTCACTATTGGTTGGAATAGCCGGATTTGTAATCCTTCTATCCGCATCAATAATGGCGTTAAAGAATAGAAGATATTAAGAATAATGCAATGTAAGACCATGAAAAACTATACTATATCAAAAATGATGATTCCACATATTTTCATCTTTTATCATAATAGAATCATTTGTTGATTGTTTTTTACTTGTATTTTATCCCAAATTTGATTGCATTCTCTATTTTTTCCTTAATATTACCAATCATATTTTTTGGAAATATCTGTATCTTTAAGTGATGTAATATTTGAAAAGATAAACTCAAAAAATAAAAAGAAGGATTTGAACTTAGAGTCTTGGCATTACACTTAATCTTGATTTTGCAGATATTGCAATTATGGATATGGTTGCAATTGCTAGAATCATTGCAGCTATTGTGCCAAATTCTGGAATAACGAATGTACCTATAATTTCAATTTCATCAGTACCTGCAGGAAATGAAACACTCAATGTTCGATGTGTTTTTGTAACTGATTCATCATAGTTTACCTCTTCACCATCTACCAATACAAAAAATTCATCATCGTTATTGTTCATCTTTGCATCCAAGACAGAACGTGGTAATTCTAATGTGATAATTCCATCCTTGTCGGCATTGATTCCAATTATGAGTGAATTTGTATCCACATCAGGCATAACACTTACTACATTGCCAGATGTTATCGTGTACCCTATCATTAGATCTGTGTCTGACACCTTGATTGAAGACATGCTGGAAATCATATTTGAATTAGATGACTGCATTCCAGAACCAATTGTCATTTCACCAAGATCTGCTTTAACACCTCCACCTACAGTTGTTAACACAGAGCCTATCATCCACGGATGGACTATGCAATAATATGGGTATTCTCCCAAAGTGTCAAATGTGTGTGAAAATGTGGTTCCTGCCATAAATAACGAACTATCAAATTTTCCATCAGAACCATTTGCAGGAGTGCCACTAGTGACAGTATGGGCTGCAGTGTCATCGTTACTCCACACCACTTTGTCTCCCGGATGTATTGTTATTTTAGATGGGATATAGCATTTGTTTGTTTCCTCGCAGCCTGGAACACTAGAACCTGCAGGAAGACTGACTGTAACTTGTTCAGCAAATGCACTAGGTATTGAAACTATCATCGCAGTTATTGTCAAAAGCAAGATTGTCTTTTGTGTATTTGTTGTCATTGAAGAACAAATAATGCATAAGAATAAAAAACTTGATGTTGTATGCATCTACAGTTAGATATCTCCCTTTCAAGTATAGAACGTAATCATGACGATCAAAACAAATCATTAGTGAATAATAAGAAATAGACTAGGTGGCTATATCTTGCTGTATCTAAACCTGGTGTAGAATTGGAATCTTTATCATTTCTACTGGGTGCTTAAATACATTGTAATGAGTGTCAGCTGTCAACAGATTATCAAACGTCATATTACACATATGACATTTCCATACAGTTTTTGTTTGCATAAAAAATTGCGTTCTATTATCAGTATAAAAATATAACGCATACTTTACAAATGATGTTTATCTTGAGATAAAACTAGATGAACAGATATGTTATTTTAGGATCTAATTTGCAATTGTGTATTCCTATCTAGGCTATTTTGCTACTTTTTAAGGAAACTACGTGAGATTAGTAGTTATAGTAAATTCTACATTGTTGATCATCCAGAGGATTTTTTTATTCTTATTTTTCAATCAGTTTTAGGATGAGACATGATCATCAAAAATCCCCCTTAATTCTTCTTGAGCACACACAAAATAAAATTCAGGTTTCGCTATTCAGTATATGTATTCAGATGAATCCAAATGATGGCTTTATGATGAAAAAATTCTATGTTTTGCCTATGAATTTTCTATATCTAACTTATAATTATACCTATAAATCAATAATTTTTCTTTTTTCAAATTCTGTATCGGCTGCACCCACTTCCATCAAAACAAGCCTATCATCTTGAATCTCTACTATTTGATATTTTTTATTTGTTTTATGCAATTACAGTATTCGTGTAAAATGGTATTTATGAAATACTGATGATTAGTATGAATCATTTCTACGTGATCTTTTTAACTTTGTTCTATGGATTATCTGTGAGTCAATTTTTGTCATACAAAACATAACAAATTTTCAAGAGTCTTTTTGTAATATTCTTATATTAATCAAAAATATTAAAACTACTGTATAGTAAATTGCAGGAATTAACTATTGAAGAAGCCATTGACAGAATAGGCCAATTAATTGATACTGGTAAAGGTGATGTAGGTAGATTAGATAATATTAGAGAATCTTTAAGAAATAGCAAAACACTGTTTACTTCTGATAAACTTTATGTTGAAAAATTACTAAGTTCTTCTATTAACTTTACACATAAAGAATCCTCACAACATCCACTTCTATCTCATGTAAAAGAATTGATTGATTCTGGTTCTGGAGACCCTGGACGACTTCAATATATTTATGATACATTACTACAAGGTAAGTCTCTTTATGAATCTGATCATAATTATGTTCAGAGAAAATTAAATGAAATATCAAATAACTCTGTTAATACACATGTTGATAAAAAAACCACCATAATTCAAACTGACACACAAAATCATCCCTTAGACAAAATTACAGAAACAAGTAATACGGTGCTCAATAATTTTAGTCCAAATGAATATGATTCAAGTATTTCTAAAATTATTAGAAATAATGACGATGAAATCATGCTCAATAACATTGCATCTACCGAATCTAAAAACTCTGAACTATCGAAAATTAGACAAACAACATCTGAACAAATAAAACAATTTGAAACTGAGAAAATTATTTTAGAATCTCAAATTAAAGAGGAGCGTGAACGTATCGCTTCTGAAATAGAGTTATTTAAACAAATTAGCGCTAAAAAAGCTGAAATTGAACAAGTCAAAACTGAAAGAATTGCTATTTTAAGTCGTATCAAAAAAGAACAAGATATCATAATAAAAGAATCAAAGGAAGAAGAAGAAAAACTAATTCAAATTCAAAAAGAACAAAAAGAAATAGAAAAAGAAATCCAACAAAATCAACTTCGTCTCCAAGACATGCGAGAATCTTACAAATCCAGTTTAGATGAACAAACAAAACTGATCATGCAACTAAGAGGAGAAGAAATCAAATTAAATGATATGCAAACCCAACTTGATGAAGTCCGAAATCAAATAGAACAAGAAAAACATTCTCTTGAAAGTGAATCTATCAAACAAAAACAAAACCTTGAGAAGCTAAGGTCAGAAAAAGATGATCTTGAAAAGACCCAATCTAATTATGATGCTATCCTAGCTGAAATAGAACAAGAAAAACATTCTCTTGAAAGTGAATCTATCAAACAAAAACAAAACCTTGAGAAGCTAAGGTCAGAAAAAGATGATCTTGAAAAGACCCAATCTAATTATGATGCTATCCTAGCTGAAATAGAACAAGAAAAAC
>Ga0224496_10000080_pt1 | contig 70736 bp, 70 predicted proteins | sample SF_Jul11_sed_USG_2_FD_168127 | JGI IMG/M metagenome (GOLD analysis project Ga0224496, IMG submission 168127) | Sediment microbial communities from San Francisco Bay, California, United States - SF_Jul11_sed_USGS_8_1 | ecosystem: Environmental > Aquatic > Marine > Sediment | place: USA...
CGGCGAGAATTATCATGTCATTTTCTTTAATCATCTTCTCGTTGTCGCCGGAGGTTTGTACGGAGTACTCCCGTTCCATGTACTCAAGCCTGTCGGCCCGAATGTCAGTCATGGTGATGTCGGCAGGTTTTGCCATCCCTGATTTCCGCAATCCCTTCACCAGCGCCTCGGCCATGAAACCGCTTCCGATGAAACCTATCTTCCTTCCGCTCAGCATCCGTCTACCCTACGCGTCCCTTTCTCCGAAAATTGCCGTACCGATTCGAACGATCGTGGAACCCTCCTCGATAGCGACTTCATAATCGCCGGACATCCCGAAAGAGAGGATATCCATCGATACCCCTTCAAATCCTCTTTTGGTTATCTCCCCTTTAAGCTCCGCCACTCTTTTGAAAAACGGCCTGCTATACTCCGCGTTGTCATTCGGTGGAGCCGGAGGTATCGCCATCAAACCCCTTATCCTTGCAAAAGGGAGGAGAGATATCCGCTCGGTTTCCGCGATTACCTCTGAAGGGTGCAGACCGTGCTTTGAATCCTCTTCCCCGATATTCACCTGCAGGAGCATATCCTGCGGCGCCAGCTTCCTCACGGACGCAAGGCGGTTTATTTCAATCGCAAGTTCATACGAATCAACGGAATGTATTAAACAGAAATTACCAAGGACGTATTTTACCTTATTTTTCTGAAGGTGTCCGATAAAGTGCCAATCGGCAGGGAGACCTACCATCTCCTGTTTTTCCCTCGCCTCCTGCACCCTGTTCTCTCCAACAGCCGTAATACCGGCCCTTATCGCCGCGCGAATGGAATCTATCTCAACCATCTTTGTTACGGCCAGTAGGGTTACCCCGCCGGGATCGCGCCCCGCTCTCTCGGCCGCTTTGGCAATCTTCCCTTTTATTACAGATAGATTATGCGATATCCGCTTTTCCAAAAGGTCATCATTTCCGATTGCCATATTGAATCGGATTATATCCCAGTTTTACTACTATTTCCCCTTATGTATCAAAATTGATACACTTTAAAAAACAATATCAATATTCATTGACAACCTTACAAGTTTCAATATATTGTATCTGACAGGGAAATAGAAATTGAAAGAGCCGTAAGATTCATGGCTGTCTGGAAAAGAGAGAGTCGGTTTTACGGGACAAGGCTGGAAAATCAAGAGGTTTTCTGTAGGAATGATTTTTAAACTGATAGGGTTTCTAATCGGCTTGAAGAGGCCGGTAATTTGTGGCGCCGGGGAATTAAACTTCTCCACATCACGGATAAGCAAAAATGACGATTCCAGTAACCATAATGGTTACAGATGGAAAAATGAATTAAAAGGTTCTTTGAAAACTGTTCAGAACATTTTCGCAGAATCTACAGGTATTGCAATACCGGTTCAAGTTCATTCGATAGCAACAAGATAGAATAGACCTTTCAGTTTAATGGATCGCTCCTCGGGATCCTTCATATCCAGTCTTGTATTTGCCTAATGGTCAAAGGACTTAGCGCCTTTTTTTAGGAGAGATATGAGATGAACGGTACTTCGACACTAACCTACTTCGGTATCAGCCTTGCGGCATTCGGGCTTGGTTTCGCGGTGAACTGGCTGATCGAATCAAGAAAAATAATGAAAGCCAAGAACAAGGCCGCACAGATACTTCGAAACGCGAAGAAGGACGCGGATAACATCATGCGCGACTCCCTTCTTGAATCGAAGGAAGCGATACTCAAGGTGCGCAATGAATTCGAAAAAGAGATGCGCGAATCAAAGCGGGAACAGATGAACACCGACAGGCGTCTGCAACAGAGGCAGAATACGCTCGACAGGAAACTGGATCAGATAGAACAGCGTGAAAACGAGTTTGAAGCCAGGGAAAAAGAGCTACAGCACCAGATGGACAAGGCTAAAGCCTCCGAAAAAAGATATGAGGACATGCTGTCGGAACAGATCGCCAGGATGGAAAAAATCGCCAACATGTCGAGCACAGAAGCAAAGGATGAACTCAAAAACCAGCTTTACGAACAGGCCCGAAATGAATCCGCAATGACCATTAAAAAAATAGACGACCAGGCAAAGGCAGAAGCTCATATCAAGGCGCAGAAGACTATCGGACTTGCAATACAGAGGTGCGCGGCCGACACGGTAGCGGAATCCACAGTCTCGGTAGTGCCGCTTGAGGGTGACGAAATGAAGGGGCGCATTATCGGTCGCGAAGGGCGAAACATCAAGGCTATCGAAACCCTCACTGGCGTAGACCTCATAATCGACGATACTCCGGAAGCGGTCATCCTTTCATGCTACGACCCTATCAAAAGGGAGATCGCCCGCCGTGCGCTGGAAAAACTTATTCATGACGGACGAATTCATCCGGCCCGCATCGAAGACATTATCAACAAGGTCAAGAAGGAGCTCGACAGGGCGATCATCGAGGAGGGTGAGAAGGCGGCGCTGGAAGTCGGTTGCGACGGCATCCACCCCGAGATCATCAAATCTCTTGGGCGCCTGAAATACAGAACCTCATATTCGCAGAACGTGCTTCTCCATTCCAAAGAGGTAGCGTATCTCGCGGGGATGATGGCCGCGGAACTAGGACTGGATGAAAAAGTTGCCCGCAGGGCGGGACTCCTTCACGACATAGGAAAAGCCACGAGCCACGAGGTGGAAGGAAAACATACCACCATAGGAGCCGACCTTGCCAGAAGATACCAGGAAAAACCGATCGTTATTAACTCGATCGAATCGCACCACGAGGACGTGGAAGCGGAATCTGTAATAGCAACTCTCGTTGCCGCCGCGGACGCCCTTAGCGCCTCCCGCCCCGGAGCGAGATCGGAAATGCTCGAAGCCTATGTAAAAAGACTCAAACAGCTTGAGGAGATAACGAACTCTTTCGCCGGAGTGGAAAAGACCTTCGCCATTCAGGCTGGCCGCGAAATAAGGGTCTCTGTTCTGCCCGACAAGATAGACGACGGAAAAGCGTATATTCTCGCCAAGGATATCGCCAAGAAGATCGAGAACGAGATGTCCTACCCTGGCGAAATAAAGGTAACCGTTATCAGGGAAACAAGAGTTACCGAGTTCGCGCGGTAATCCGGCGGACGCGCCCCAGATGAAGACACTAATTATTGGCGACATAATCGGCAATATCGGCAGGGAAACCCTGAAGGCCACTTTGCCGAAGGTTGTAGACATGTATAAGGTCGATTGCGTGATAGCCAACGGCGAAAATCTCGCCGGCGGTTTCGGGATCACCAAGGGAACAGCCGATCAGATCTTCGAGATGGGTGTGGACGTTATCACCTCCGGCAACCATATCTGGGACAAAAAGGAAGCGCTTAAACTCCTTGACCACGAAAAGAGGATATTGCGCCCTCACAACTACCCGCCGAACACGGTGCCCGGCACCGGCGCGAGGGTTTATGACATAAACGGTTTCAAGATCGGCGTCATAAATCTCATGGGGAGGGTATTCATGAACTTTTACGACGACCCTTTCAGGTCGGCTGACGAGATACTGGGGTGGATTAAAAATGAAACGAACCTGATATTCGTCGATTTTCACGGCGAGGCAACCTCCGAAAAACAGGCGATGGGATACTATCTCGACGGGAGGGTCACCTCCATAACATGCACCCATACGCATGTGCAGACCGCCGATGAGAGGATACTCAATGGCGGATCGGCATACATCACCGATGTCGGGATGGTCGGCCCGATAGATTCCATTATCGGGCTGAAAAGGGAAGAGGCTATGCGCCGTTTCCACACCCTCATCCCGCAACGCTTCATGGAAGTGCCGGAAGGGGAAGGAATAATGTGCGCGGTATTGGTGGAAGCGGATGAAAAAACCGGCAAGGCGAAATCAATTACCAGGCTCCAGCTGAAATATGACGGAAAAAGGAAAATGCATTAGCCCGGCAACTCCGGCACATACCGACCGGTCTCTGCTGAAAAACTTTTAAAACAGCGCTATATGGCGTTATATCAAGTTGGGTGTATAATGCTCATCTTTGCATGGGGCACCGTCGCCAAGTGGTAAGGCCGCGGACTGCAAATCCGCTATCCCCGGTTCGAATCCGGGCGGTGCCTCCAATTAATCCCCGCAAAAGGAATTTCCCGAATGTTGTCACGGTACAGACCCTCCTTTGGCGTCAGTGAATTCGCCGCCGCACTCCGCATCCCTCGCACAGACGATGTCGAAATATTCGAAACTGCGTTCGCGCAAAAACTTGGACACAAACACGCAATAGCCTTCCCGTACGGACGCACAGGACTCTCCCTTCTCCTCGAAGCGCTTGGAATAAAGGGGAAGGAGATCATCTGCCCAGCCTACACATGCGTTGTAGTGCCGAACGCAATCGCGCATAGCGGGAACTCCCCGGTCTTCGTCGACTGCGAAGAGAACGGGTTCAACATGGATCTCGATTTGGCGCTTGAGGCGATTACCGAAAATACGGCGGCGATCATCGCAACATCCCTTTTCGGCGAACCTGTCGACCTCGACAGGCTGAATGCCATCCAGAGGGAACATGGACATATCAAGATCATCCAGGACTGCGCGCACGCTTTCACCGCCGAATGGAAAGGGAGGCCTGTGCGAAAACATGGCGTCGCCGCCCTCTACGGCCTTAGCATAAGCAAGCCGATGACATCCATCTTCGGAGGGATGGTCGCCACTGACGACGATGAACTCGCCAGGAGACTCCGAAGCATTTCCAGGGAACGTCTGAAACCGGCGCCCCTTCTCAAGTCGATAAGGAGATTTTTCTATCTTCTCTTTGCATCCTTCGCCTTCATCCAGCCCGTTTACGCGCTCCTTAACAGGCTGGAGAGAGCCGGGATATCCAATCCTATATTCACCGACGATGACGGAGGCGAAACAGGGATGCCGAACGATTTCCTTATCGCGATGTCACCGCTGGAGGCGAGGGTCGGCATGGCGCAACTGGAGAAGCTGGACCGGATAGCGGAGAGCTGTAAAAAACTCGCGAAAATCTACAATGAAATCCTGGATGGCACACCGTTCCTCCGCCTCCCCCCGGCAACGGAAGGTTCCGTCTACTCGACCTACGCGGCGCGCATCTCACCGCCGGAACCGCTCGTCGAATTCATGGAAAAACAGGGGATAGAGCTTGGGCGGTTCATCGAATACTCGGTTGAAGAGCTTGAAGGTTTCAAATCGTGCAAATATATCGGGAACAAGCTGTCGCAACGATATTCCGAAACGGTGCTGAACCTTCCGACAGGCCCGCATATTGACGAAATTTCGGCAAGGAAGGTCTGCCGTCTTATAATGGAATTTACAGGATAAAACATGGTCGAGAACGGATGAAAGAGAGAATGGATGTTTCGAAACAGCTTATTTATTTTTAAGGTGCGGATGTTTATCTGGCGGTTTGAGCCTTTCTTCCGCAGATTGAAAAGGATCGTGGTCCTTTCCGCCCTGGTGACCATCCCCGCGGGGGGACTTGTAGGATATTCTCTGACCTACCCCGACATCTCCTCACTTAAAACCAAAAACCCGAAGAAAACCTCTTTCATGCAACTGAGGGAGAATGAGTGGGAACGAAAGGGGAGGAAGAAGAAGGTTGTCCAGCAGTGGATCCCGCTTGCGAATATATCACCGTTCCTTGTCGACGCAGTGCTGATACGGGAGGACGACAAGTTCTGGAACCATGACGGATTCGATATCGACGGAATACAAAACGCCCTGATAAAGGATATCAAGGAACTGGAACTTAAAGCGGGAGGGAGCACAATCACGCAACAGCTGGCGAAGAACCTTTTCCTCTCCGCGAAGAAAACGCCGACCCGGAAGCTCCGCGAAGCGATAATCACATGGCGGATGGAGCAGACATTATCCAAGAGAAGAATTCTCGAACTCTATCTGAACGTCGCCGAGTGGGGCGATGGGATTTTCGGCGCCGAGGCGGCCGCACGGCACTACTTCAATAAACCGGCGACGGAACTGACGCTAGAAGAGGCTACACGTCTAGCAATAGCTTTGCCGAACCCGCGCAAGATAAATCCCATCGGTGATTCGGAGTATGTGACAGAGCAGTCGGCAAACATCTACCGTGCGGTGGTAAAGCGGCACAAGGGTGAGGCTTTATACGAGGGACTGGAGCCTGAGCCGGAGGGATAGCGCACCCATCTCACTGCTATTCCAAACCGTTAGGAACAGAACTTCACAGCTCTCCTCGATTCTGACGGAGGATCAAGGAACGATCTACTGCCAAATCTACTACCCCTGCAGCAACTCAGGCTCGACAGCGATATTCCTCTTTGAATCGTCGAGCCAAATCTGCCCATCCTGAATGGTGCACTGAAGAGCCATCGTCCTGTCGGCCATCTCGCCTAGCGCTTTGGTTGCCGGGTATGGCAGGGCGATAACCTTCAGGTTCTCATGGCGCGCTACTTTTTCGCCTATACCGTCCCACCACGGTTGAACCGGTCGCCCGCCGTAGGCGTAAACGTAAACCTGTTTTGCGCGGTTGCACGCCTTCTTTATTCTCCGCTCGTCCGGGAGACCAACGTCTATCCAGATTTCGATTTCGTCCGTCATGCTTTTCTGCCAGATATCCGGCTCATCCTCGGAAGAGACCCCTTCGGTAAATTTGAGATCCTCCGAGGCGTGAAGCGCGAACGCAAGAAGGCGCACCATCATCCGCTCCGCCGTCTCTGATGGATGTTGCGCGATAGTAACGGACATCTCCTCGAAATAGCTCCTGTCCATATCCGACACATTGAGTTTTACTTTATATACCGTCGCCTTCGTCGCCATCTTGTTCTACTTCTTCTCCATCGCTATAAACATTTCGACTCCCTTTCTCATTCCTGCCCCGCTCTTCCGCGTCATTCCCGCCCCGCATAAAGTGCGTGGTAAACTCCGGCGGGGATCCAGCTTTCAACATACTTTATCCCTTTGCCGTAAATATAACCATAGCCACTGACCGGCATTTGGGACTAACCAATACAGCGCTCCTCACTTCACAGGTTGCCTTTTCCTCTCCCGCCTCCGCGCAGAACAACTCCATTGCTGGCCGAACTGCTTCCGATAATTTAACCCCCTAATACAAATTCGGCTATAATCGAAACGAAAGCAAAACTGCTCAATAAATAGAGAAGCGGAGGTATGTATATGAGCGAGGTTTACTTTAAACTGCATCTTGAAGCTCTTGAAGAGGGCGGGTACGTTGCCACTAGCAAAGATCTCCCCGGTCTTGTAGCACAAGGGAGAACATTGTCTGAAACTATCGAAATAGCCCATGACGTAGCCAGAAAGCTTATAGAATCCTACAAAGAACATGGCGACCCTATGCCCGAAGGAATCAGGAAACCGGACAAGGAAATTGATATCGATATCGCAGTCGGAATTGGTTAATGGGGCCGCTTGCAGGCTTTCGGTATGTGGAAGTAGTACGCAAACTTAAAAAGGCCGGATTTGAGTTCGATAGAAATGCCAAGGGGAGCCATGAAATATGGAGAAATCCCGTTACCCGTTTAAGGACAACCGTTCCAAACCATCCTGGCGATATGCCGGAGGGAACACTAAGAGCCATACTGAAACAGGCCGGAATAAAAGTAGAGGATTTTCTCAATATTTGACCTGATAAAGAGACCCATAAAACGAATATCAAAGATGGCACTTTCATTTGGAGAGAGAATAAAATGAAAAAGAAATGGATGGGCGAACTCGAAACAATCATGGAACAAAAGGATCCTAATGTTCGGAGACAAAAGCTTAATGAACTGGCAATACATATGGGTGTTTCAGTAGCCGCTATTGCAACTGCAAACGGCGTTATCGAGGAAAACCTTATCATTGAAAGAATAGAACAAAGAATTCTTTTACATAATAGAGAAAGGATAATTGAAAAGGAGAATTTAGACCTTATCTCACTTCGCTATCGGCATGAAGGAGGAGGCGTGTTTGATGAGGAAGGCGTCAAGCTCGTTATCCCCCACTATCTTTTGCGCTTCCTTTAACGCATCATCTAAAGTTCGGACGGGGGTCATCCCCATCCTGATCACAGCTTCATCCGGCAACGATGAAAGGAGGAACACCTTCACCGCTTCCGTTTTCTCCCTTGTCGCCATCGCTGTCTGTCCGTTGATGACGAAATTTTTCCGCAATGCCATGTCCATCTCGCCAACGGAGCGATGATCGAACCACTTTAAAAAATCGGCGTTCCCGATACCGTCGCGGCACTCCGCCAGCAACACCAGTACGCCGCCAGGCTTCACGCCCCTGTATGCAAAATCGAGCGACTTCTGCGACTGTATAAAGTTGATATCCGCCGGATAACCTCCGCATGAAGCGATGACAACATCACCCTTCCCTTTAATCGGAACCACCGAGAGCGATTCCGCCTCCTTCACCGCCTCGGCAAAGGAATCCTCTAACGTGCCGCCATTTATGAATACGATTATCCCCTCCTCATCCAGCACCGTATTGATGACGAAATCGACGCCTGCCATCTTCGCCGCTTCCGTCGCCGCTATGTGCATCGGGTTCCCTTCCAGTATCCCCGCCCCGATACGTGGATGCCGTCCGCTCCCTTCCGCATTCAGCGACAGCCTGTGAAAATCGATGCAGTTCTCATGCGATGCGACACCCGGCATTATCGCTTTCCGCCCACCGCCGAATCCGGCCAGGTAATGGAGCTTCACCCCGCCGATGATAATCTTCCCATCCGCCTCGGCGACATCCCTGTTTAGCATCAGCGGTTTGCCGAGAAAAGCGCCGACATCCGCCAGTTCCCCCCGCGCATCGTGGTCGACGCATCTGTATTTCGAATATATCTCTTCACCTACGATGGCGCGCTTCTCTTCCTCGCTCTGTCCCGGATGTATCCCGGTCGCAAATATGATAGTGATATCCGCAATTCCGATTTTCTCAAGCCGTTCCAATACCGTCGGCAAAAGAATATCGACCCCGCACCTCCGCGTTTTATCTGGCACGACTATCGCGACCCTCTTCCTGTCTTTGAATATCGCATTGAAAGGCCGGGAGCCGACCGGATTATCAAGTATCTTTTCCAGTAGCGCAGTTACATCACGGAGAGGCTTCTTCTTCGGCGCGGTCAGCTCTTCAAGCCGCCAGTTTTGGGGAACGCTCGCGCCAACTTTTCCGGAACCGTACGGTAGAGAGATATTCCGCGCGGACGGCACCCTAAGGCACCCTCACCATGCACGCGGCCCGATGGCTTCCGCTTGAGGAGGAGGCTACACCTTTCAGTGATTGACGGATATCCCTGCACGCTTCCACCTTTACCGGGCATCGTGTATGGAAATAACAGCCCGACGGGGGATTTGCGGGGGAAGGAATATCGCCGCCTATGACAATCTTTCCGGTTTTCCTTTTCGGGTCTGGCACCGGCACGGACGAGAGGAGCGCTTCCGTGTACGGGTGGACAGGGTTGGCGAAAAGCTCTTCCCTTGTCCCCTCTTCGACTATCTGGCCTAGGTACATCACGGCGACGCGATGGCTGACATGTCGGATGACGGAGAGGTCGTGCGAGATGAAGAGGTAGGCAATCCCGTAATCCTCTTTCAGCTTTTGCAGAAGATTGAGCACCTGCGCCTGCACAGATACGTCAAGCGCCGAGACCGGCTCGTCCGCGACAATGAAATTCGGGTTCAGTGCGATGGCGCGGGCGATCCCTATCCTCTGCCTCTGCCCCCCGCTGAATTCGTGCGGATACCTCCGGGAATGCTCAGGCCTTAACCCCACCTGGGCGAGGAGCGATGCCACTCTCTCATCGAGTTCGCTCCCGGAAGCCAGTTTATGTATTTCAAGCGGTTCAGCGACTATCTTCCCGACTGTCATGCGAGGATTCAGCGATGCATATGGATCCTGAAAAATTATCTGCATGCGCCGTCTTGTTCCGCGCAGCTCTTCGCGCTTCATTGAAAGGATATCCTTCCCTTCAAACCGCACTTCGCCGGATGTTGGCTCTATCAGGCGGAGAACGGAACGCCCGAGCGTTGTCTTGCCGCACCCGCTTTCCCCAACAAGGCCAAGCGTCTCGCCGGGATATACTTTGAAGGATACATCGTCGACAGCCTTTACGTTTCCGGTCCGGCGCGCGAGGATCCCCCCATGGATGGGGAACCATGTCCGCAGATTTTTCGCTTCAAGTAACGCTCCATTATTCACGCGCATCATTATATAACGGGAACGCCCCGATTCGGTTTTCCCGCCATTTTTTTATTCCCTGCCGGTTATGCATTAGGCATGAATTCCTCATATAATACCCTGAGAGGAGCAGTTTCCCCGGGGGGAGTTAACGCCGAATAATTTGGGAAGAAGATATGACCGTTGAGATACCGGAAACTATCGGCCGCTACCAGATAAAGAAGAAGGTCGGCCAGGGAGCCATGGGTGTCGTCTATCTCGGATATGACGAGATGATAGACCGCAAAGTCGCCGTAAAATACCTGCGCCTGGAGAAGATCAAAAATGACTCTGAAAGGAGCAAGATCGTCGATCTTTTCTTCAAGGAAGCGAAGATAATCGGTAAGCTGAACCATAACCACATTACCTCCATATACGACATAGGTATCCATGACGATTACCCCTTCCTTGTGATGGAATTCGTAAGTGGCAGGACCATAAAAGAGTACATTGCGAAAAAGGTACCGATACCGATAGACAGCCTCCTTAGGCTCCTGGCAATGACCGCAAGAGGTCTCCACTACGCCCACCTGCGCGGAATACTGCACAGGGACATCAAGCCGGCAAATATTATGATAACTCCGACCAATTACCCGAAAATAATGGATTTCGGCATTGCCAGGATAATGGACAGTTCAAAACTCCCTTCGTCACCTGAAACTGGCGGAAAGGAAGAGAGCGAAAAGGGCTTTGTACTGGGAACTCCTCACTACATGTCGCCAGAGCAGATACGGGGAAAGGATCTGGATCAGCGGTCGGATGTCTTCTCCCTCGGTGTTATGGCCTATGAATGGATATCCGGCAAAAAACCGTTCAACGGGAAGAATCTCCAAGAGGTAATTACATCCATCATCAAGCAGGAGCCGGAACCCCTGGACAAGATATCGAACATCGACAAGAGGATAAGCGACCTCATACATCGCGCGATGGGGAAAAAACCGGAGCACCGATATCAGAATGCCGAGGCTTTTTCCGACACCATTGAGCTGGTGCTGACCGCCATTGAGAAAAAGGCGTCCGAAGAGGCCGAAAACCTCAGCGCCACCGGCACCTTCTCCTACGACCAGCTCCGGGTGGTGCACGAGCTGAAAAAGAACTACATCTTTTTCGCCGATTTCACGGAAGATGAACTATTCACTATTTTCAGCATGTCAAACAAAGAGAAATTTGAAAAAGGGGAAGTGATAATCCAGGAGGGAACATCCGGCGCAAAGATGTACGTCATTCTGAAAGGCGCCGTAATAATCACCAAGATAGTCGATGGAAAGAATGTAGAGGTAAAGAGGCTAAAGGCGGGAGAATGTTTCGGCGAGATGACTATAGTTGACAAGATGCCGAGATCCGCAACCGTTGCAGCCATGGAATCTACCCTTCTGATTGCCATTAACGAGATTGTCCTTCGAACATCAAAGCCCGAACTATGCCTGAAACTTTATAAAAGTTTGGCGGCAATGATCTCCGAAAAACTGAGAGCAAGAGACACCGAATACGCGGAAATGATAAGCTCAAAGCCTGCCAGATAGGAAATCCCCGGCATTTTCCACCTCCCCCTTGCGAATAGAGCGGCGTCAAACAATACGCTCCTTCATGTAGTATCATTAGTGACTGGGAAATATTTAAAAAAATGGAAAGAAAAGCTGTTTTTATCATCGAGGACGACTTCACGCGAAAGGGAGAACTGCCATCAAATCTTAAAAAGCTTGGATTCCAGGTTGAAACGGGGAGCGGTGATGGGCTTCTTGCCAAGATGAAAGCGGCAAAACCTGAAGCGATTATTACGGGCGCAGATGAAGCCTCCAGTGATGCCGACAATATCCTCAACCGGATCCGCGGGGACGCTGACTTGAAAGATTGTGAACTTTTCGTCTACGCGGAAAAGATAGACATAAAACTTGAAATAAAGCTGAGAAAGCTCAAGGTGAACAACTTCTTCGTACTGGAAGAGGGCACCAGCCACAGGATTCTCGAACAGCTGAATAAGTTTTTCGAGGGATTTGGAGAAGAAGAACCGATAGATCTCGTCCAGCTTATCGGCCCGGAAGATACCGAAGAAGATCTCACAGAAAAATTTTTCCCCTACCTGGAACAGGATATCCCGCTCCATGAAACGAAAAAGGAGCCCGAACCGGCGCAAAGGCTGAAGCCGGATGAGGAATTTAAAAAAGCAAAATCGTTCATGGATGCCAGCAAAAACCATGAGGCTATCAATCTTTTTCTCCATCTGGCAGGGAACGATGAATACCGCGAAGAATCCAACCTCCTCGCTGGCGTATGCTATCGTAACCTGAAAAAATACAGGAACTCTGTCGATATTCTGCAGAAGGGGGCGAAAGAGGCATCTACCAGAGATAGAAAAATGGAGTTTCGATATGAACTGGGGGTAACATTGCAGGAAGCGGGAAAACTTGAGGAAGCCTCCAAATTCTTTTTCTCCGTCTATAAAAATGATAAATATTTCCGGGACACCGCCAAGCGCATCCAGGAGATACAGAAAAGCATTAAGGATATGTGATCAATGAACAAAGCCAAAAATCTTCAAAATGACAACTCCATAATAATCCTTGGACTGATAGTCGTAGGTGTGCTCGCGGGCGGAATCTCTGGATGGTATTTCGGGGAGTCGATGATCGCCGTTGGATGGCTGGGCGACCTCTTTCTGAATGCGCTGAAAATGACCATCGTTCCGCTTGTCGCCTCCTCGGTCATATGCGGGGTTGTCTCCATGAAAGAGACATCCGGCATCGGCAGGATGGGTGGAGTAACGCTTGTTTACTACATGACGACGACTGCGGTTGCCGTTTTTATCGGCCTGGTGGTGGTAAATATCGTCCAGCCCGGCGCTGGGCTTAGCATCCCGAACATTGAAGCGCTTGACAGCATTCGGGACAAGACCGAAACAGGCATCAGCGACATTGTCCTCTCCCTCGTTTCGCCAAACCTTGTCAAATCGGCAGCGGACGGCCAGCTCCTTCCCATAATTATTTTCTCCATCATGCTTGCGATCGCCATGAGCCAAGTCGGCAAAAAAGCCGATCATCTTGCCGGATTTTTCGAAGGACTTAACGAAGCGGTGATGGTGATCGTCACATGGATAATGTACTTCGCCCCCGTGGGGATATTCGCCCTGATAGCCGCGAGGCTTGGAAAGGCTGGCGGCGGTGACGCCTTCTTCTCCGAAATAGAAGCGGTAGGCTGGCATGTGTTCACGGTCCTTTCGGGACTTACTATTCATTTCGTGTTCCTCTCCATTCTCCTTTTCCTGATTACGCGCCACGGCATCGGATACTACCTCGGCATGTTCCGCGCGCTTTTCACTGCGTTCGGCACGGCAAGCTCTTCTGCAACACTGCCGATAACGATGGAATGCGCGAAGGAGAACGGCATTAGCGACCGTAGCGTGCGATTCGTCCTCCCTCTTGGTGCGACGGTAAACATGGACGGCACGGCGCTTTATGAAGCGGCGGCTGTCATGTTCATCGCTCAGGCGTACGGCGCAGACATGGGGGTCACCCAGCAGGTGATCATCTTCATTACGGCAACGCTCGCCGCCATCGGCGCCGCGGGCATCCCAGAAGCAGGGCTTGTGACAATGGTCATCGTCCTGCAGGCGGTACACCTCCCCCTTGACGGCATCGCGCTTCTCCTTGCAGTTGACTGGCTACTTGACCGTTTCCGCACATCCTTGAATGTCTGGGGGGACGCGGTCGGCGCGGCGGTGATAGACAAGCTTATGGCCGGCAGGAATTTCTCCGGCAAAATTTCATAACGTGTCTATATCCAGCTCGGAACTTGCGGCTGTCGCCCGTGAAATACTCGACATCGGCAAACGGCAGGTAGAAAAGATCTTCCAGCCTTCTGAATACGAACTTGTTTTCGTATTCAGGGAAGAGAAGGGGGTACGGCTCTTCATAAACGCCTCGCTGAACAATGGAACTATATTCCTTACGCGGGAAAAAGAGGAATCGCCAAAAGCACCGACACCTTTCGCCGTGATGCTTCGTAAACATATTTCCGGGAGCCGCCTCGTAGCTATCGATAAATCACAGAACGACCGGCAGATAGCCCTCCACTTCTCTCCGGCGGAAATTCGGCTTGTCTGCCGATTTTTCGGAAAAGGTGGATTCATACTCGCCGGAAGCGACGGGAAAATTCTCGGCCTTAGCGGATTCGCCACATCCCCCACACTCCGTGCCGGAGTTATTTATCCCCTGCCGTTGCCGGACAAAAACGAAGAGCCTGCCGTTTTCGAAAGATCACCCTCGCTGGAACTAGAGCAGAGATTCAAAAACGACTCCAGCGAGAACGAAAAGGAGAAGATTCTCACAGCCATTAACCGTGAGCTGAAAAAACTCGGCAAACTTAGGAAAAATCTTGAAACAGATCTTGAAAAACTTTCGGACTACAGCGGCTATCAAAGATTGGGCGACCTTTGCAAAACGTACTTCAATAAACTCGAAAAGGGGAAGAGCGAGGCGATCCTTACAGACATAGAAACCGGCGAGGACGTAATAATCCCGCTCAAGCCTGAGCTCTCCCCGGCTGAGAATATCGGTCTCATCTATAAAAAACATCACAAGTACATCAGCGGCAAGGAGAGACTTCAATCCGCGCTCGCCGATACAATTGAAAAAATCAATTCCCTGAAGGCCGATTCCGGAAAGATCGAAGCGGCGGCTTCCACTACCGAAATCGCCACGCTCTCGGAAAAACATACAACTTCTCAAAAACCGCAACCCGGCAAACCTGCCAAAAAAAAGGAACCGGTAAAATCCGAACCGTTCCGCAGGTTCTCGTCCTCGCAGGGGTTCGAAATATATGTAGGAAAATCGGGAGCGAAGAACGACGAGCTCCTCCGCCAAAGCAACGGCAATGATCTATGGTTCCATGTGAGGGGCTTTCCCGGCTCCCATGTGGTGATGAAAACTTCGCGCGCGAAGGATGTCCCACACGACGCGATCGTGGAAGCGGCAAAACTCGCTTTGAAATATTCCACAAGGGCAAAAGACGGCAAGGGGGAGATCGTTTATACGCATGTAAAAAACGTTAAAAAACCAAAAAATGCCCCGCCGGGCAAGGTGCTGGTTACGAGAGAGAAAACGGTGAGCGTAAGGCTCGACTGAACAATTGAACGAAAAGAAGGACATCGACGCATGGGAATAGTATCATGTCATCAATAGTGAATATGAAACAGACAGCAATTGACATGAAACTCCCTTGATAAAAGTTTAAAATGCAAAAATCATGAAAATCGGCGACAAGGTATCGGACTTTTCAAAAGAGTTCACTTGCAGCATAGCCACTGTCGGGAACTTCGACGGACTCCACCTGGGACACCGCGAGATAATGAAACAGGTGAAGGAAGAATCGGCAAGGCAGAACTGCAAGTCGCTTGTGATAACCTTTGAGCCCCACCCCTCGTCCATCCTTTACCCCACAAGAAATTTCTTCAGGCTCACATCCCCGGAGCGAAGAGCGAAGCTGATAGCGGAATGCGGAATAGACGGGCTCCTCGCGATACCGTTTACGATCCCCCTTTCAGAGAAGGACCCGAGGGCGTTCGTCGAAGAGATAATGGTACCCCTTAAACTGCGCAGGCTGTATGTAGGGCACGACTTCACATTCGGCTCTGGCCGCAAGGGGAACGTGTATACGTTGAAGAGAGAGGGGGAGATCCTCGGCTTCTCGGTGCACGAAATACCGGAGGTCGAAATAGACGGCGAAACAGTTAGAAGCACAAGGATACGGGCGCTCCTTGCCGAAGGGAACATTGAAAAGGTCACCAAGCTTTTAGGGAGGGAGCACGCGGTTTCCGGCGTCGTGATAAAAGGCGCAGGGCGGGGCAAGATCCTCGGCTTCCCCACCGCGAACCTCGGCCAGACGGTAGAGACGGTCCCCGGCCCTGGCGTATACGCCACGAAAGTGGAGCTTGACGGAAAGCTGTACGATTCCGCCACCCATGTCGGCGTCATACCCACCTTTGATGTGGACGTGCCGGGGATAGAGGCGCACATTTTCGATTTCAATAGCGAGATAACAGGCCAAAATATTGAAATACGGTTCATTGCGAAGGTACGCGACACGGCTCGCTTTGCCTCGATCGACGAACTGAAGGAACAGATAAGAAAGGATTGCGAAGACATCCGCCGCCTCCTCTGAAAAGTGGTAAAATAAGTACCTAGAAGGAGGTGAGCGCAATGGGAATGGTCGCTGTGCCTGTTACGAACCTGATCCTGTTCAGCATCTTCCTCCTTTTCCTCGCGGGCTACACAATCTCGGCGTTAAGGAAAAGAAGGGAAATGAAAATCTATCACCCCGACATGATGTTCAAGGTCAAAGGTCTCGGCGCCACTAAGAAACTTGAGATCATCCCGATAGTCGACTGGTATTCCGAACATGGCGAAATGAAAGCCGAAGAGGGTGTCTCCTACCTCATCAGGACAGACAATAATACAGTCCTTTTTGATGTCGGCGTCGACTTCTCGAAAGGTACCCCTACCCCGCTGACTATTCAGATGGAAAAGATGGGGATCACATGGGATGACTTCGACACCGTGGTGATATCGCATAACCACCCCGATCAGTGGAGAAAACACCACAACTACAACCTGAATGAAAAACAGGTGGAACTTGGCGAAGAGAGCTTCTATGTGAACGACAATCCTCAATACCCCGTTCTGGAGCCGATGTGGAACGACAACCCTATCGCGATAGGGAAAGGGATAACCACCACCGGCACTATCCCGAACAGGGATTTCATGATGGGATGGACCGCCGAACAGGCGATCGTCGTAAACGTCGAAGGAAAAGGGTTGGTAGTTATTTCCGGGTGCGGACATCAGACTCTCCAAAGAATACTCGACCGCGTGGGAATGATGTTCGATGAGCCGATGTACGGGATAGTATGCGGATACCACTATCCGGTCACAGATTCGAGACTCCGGATGCTCGGTGTGGAAATGCAAAAGCATATGCCGGGGCACGATCATCCGCTGATAAGCATCTCGGATGCCGACGTGGAAGAGAATATCGGCTTCCTTAGGGAGAAGGATCTGAAACTCGTCGCGATGTCGCCACATGACTGCTGTGACAACGCCATCGACGAGGCGTTCCGCAATACTTTCCACGAAACATACAGGAAAGTTACCGTTGGTGAAAAGATAATCTGCTAAAGCCTTTTCGGCCCGCCATGAAAATCGGGCGGGCCGACGCGGTAGTGGCGCGCCCCCTGTCAAAGCTGTATAGTCTGGTAAACACAACTTTAACAACAGGGAGCCGAAACTGATATACCTCAATAACGCCGCCACTACACTGCCAAAACCCCCTTCCGTGATCCGCGCGATAAGGAACGCCCTGGAAGGTATCGGCGCAAATCCCGGCAGAGGGGTGGACAAGCTCGTATACAGGGCCGACAAGCTCATATACTCCGCCCGTCTCCGCGCCGCCTCGTTCTTCGGCCTTTCCGATCCGTCGAGGCTTATCTTCACTCCCGGCTGCACATACTCCATAAATATCGCCATCAGGGGAACGCTGAAAAGCGGCGACCATGTCATCACCACCGGAAGAATGCACAACGCCATCTCGCGGACGGTTTTCGACAAGCGCCTCGGCCTGAATGTATCCCCCCTTATGTGGGACGAAAAGGAGCCTATCACCGAAGAGATGTTCAAAGCTCATATGACCCCCGAAACAAAGGCGGTGATCGTCAACCACGGGAGCAACGTAGACGGACTCCTCTTCCCTATCGACGCGATCGGCAAGATAACCAGATCGCTCGGACTTCTATTGATAGTCGACACGGCGCAGACAGCCGGCGTGGTACCCATCGACATGGCAAAAAACGGCATCGACATCCTCTGCGCCTCGGGACACAAGGGGCTTTACGGCCCGGCAGGCATCGGCATACTCGCCATATCCCCCGGCGTCGATGTCGAACCTCTCGTCACCGGCGGCACCGGGAGCTTCAGCGAAGATATGGATATGCCTACAACCTCCCCCGACCGGTTCGAGCCTGGCTCGCCGAACTTTGCAGGCATCGCGGGGCTCGACGCGGGGATAGAGTTCATCCAGAATACCGGGATAGAAAAGATATTCCGCCGGAAGATGGATCTCTGCATGGAGGCATATGAAGGGATAGTGAACATCCACGACGTGAAAATATTCTGGCCGGAAAAGGAAGCGAACCGCCTCCCTCTCTTCTCGTTCACCGTGGCGGAGATAGACCCTTCCGACGTAGCCGAACATCTCGATAAAAAACATGGGATAGCGACCCGCACCGGACTGCACTGCGCGCCGTTCACGCATCAGGAGATAGGCTCATACCCGATCGGCACCGTCCGCGTATCCCCCGGCTTCTACAACAAGAGGAGCGACATAAAAAAATTCATCAAAGCTGTAAAGGAACTATCGGTAAAGAAGGAGCGATGAGCGACTGTATAGCGGTGTTCGCCACGACATATGAAACGCTACGCGCCGAGGATTTTTTCCGCGCCGAAAAGATAAAGTTCAAGCCGATCCTGAAACCGAGGAAAATAGGCTCCGCCTGCCGTATGGCGCTGAAATTTTCGGAGAAGGATATTGAAGCGGCTAAACGCGCCGTCTCCGCCGGCAACCTGGATATCCTCTCCTTCTACCGAAAAGAGAACGACACATGGGAAAAGATTTTGGGTCGGATACTCCCATAAGATAAATATGCAGTTCATCAAGTATATCTACATGGCTCCCTGCTCCCCTTAGTTGGCAGGTATTTTGTAACATTTCGGTAGAATTTTGCGCTCTTCCCTTTGTTCTTAACTGATGGTAATCTTTACACATAATGCCGTTAGTAGTTTTGGGAGTTAATCATAATTCAGCCCCTGTGGAGGTGCGCGAAAAGCTCGCGTTCGACCTCAAGGAGCTGAGCGAGGCGGCCGGGGACGTATTCTCGAAGATGCCAGGGGTCGACGAGAAGGTTATCCTCTCCACCTGCAACAGGGTGGAGATCTACGCCCATGTGGACGATATCGAAGACGGCCTCGCCTCCATCAAACGCTTCATCTACAACTACCACGAGATACCCGCCGGGGTACTCGACAAGCATTTCTACAGCTACACCCTCGACGAGGCGATAGAACACCTCTTCGAGGTATCGGCGTCGCTCGACTCGATGGTCATCGGCGAGCCCCAGATACTCGGCCAGGTAAAAGACGCGTACCAGTCCGCCAGACAGGTGAAATCGACCGGAAGGGTGCTGAACCAGCTCTTTGAAAAGGCGTTCAGCGTGGCCAAAAGGGTGAGGACAGAAACAAGCATCGCCGAAAGCGCGGTCTCTATCTCCTATGCCGCCGTGGAGCTGGCCACATCCATCTTCGGCAGTCTTGAAGGGAGAACGGTGCTCCTGATAGGCGCGGGGGAGATGATAGAGCTCGCCGGGAAGCACCTCGTGAGCCAGGGGGTAAAGACCATCCTGGTATCGAACCACAACTACGACCGCGCCGCGAAACTAGCCACGGAGCTTGGCGGGAGCGCGATACATTTCGACACCTTTTCGGACGAGATGAAAAACGCCGACATTGTTCTCAGCTCCACCGCCGCCCCGCACTACGTCATCAAAAGGGAGAAGGTGGAAGAGGCCATAAAGCTCAGGGGTGGTAAGCCTATCTTCTTCATCGACATCGCGGTTCCGCGCGACATCGAGCCTTCAATAAACGACCTGAACAACGTATTCCTCTACGACATCGACGACCTGAACAGCGTGGTGAACCAGAACAGGGCCGAGAGGGAGAAAGAGGCCGAAAAGGCGAGAGAGATCATCAAGGCGGAAGTGACAAGCTTCAACAGCTGGCTCGACCGGCTTGAGATGGAGCCGACCATCGTCGCTATGCGCAAGAAGGTGCAGGAGATACAGTGCCGGGAAGTAGAGAAAACCTTCGCGAAGGTAGCCTTCGATGAAAATCAAAAAGCGGCCATAAAGGCCATGACCGCCTCCATTACAAATAAAATCCTCCACGATCCTACGCTTCATCTGAAACGCCAGGCATCAGCGAATAACAATCAGGAACATCACAAGCGTTCCGTTACAGAGTTTGTAAAAGAGCTCTTTAATCTGGAATAGGCCCCCGTTACATTGAGCTTGAAACTTAAAATAGGAACAAGGGGCTCCCCGCTCGCGCTCTGGCAGGCGGAATGGATCAAGTCGCGCCTCCTCGAATTCGACGACATCGGCGATGTTGAACTGATAAAAATAAAAACTTCCGGGGACAAGATCCTCGACGTGCCGCTTGCGAAGGTCGGCGGCAAGGGGCTCTTCACCAAGGAGATAGAGGAATCGCTCCTGAGGAACGAGACCGATCTCGCGGTGCACAGTCTGAAAGACGTCCCTACCGAAGTTCCGAAAGGGCTGAAAGTCGACGTTATCACCGAAAGGGAAAATCCTTACGACGTTCTCGTAAGCAGAGGGGTCAAATTCGTCGACCTCCCCCCCGGCGCAAAGGTCGGTACAAGCTCCTTAAGGAGACGCGCGCAGATAAAAAGGGTGAGGCCCGATCTCGTCATCGTCGATATACGGGGGAACGTGCAGACCCGTCTAAAGAAACTTGAAACCGAAAATCTCGACGCCGTCATACTCGCCGCCGCGGGGATGATAAGGATGGGGTATGAAGATGAGATAACCGAATATCTGGAGGAATCGCTGGTACTCCCGGCGGTCGGCCAGGGAGCGGTGGCGATCGAAACAAGGGAGAACGACCCGGTTGTTGAAGAGGTCGTTCAAAGGCTCCACCATCAGCCGACCGCGTACTGCACCACGGCTGAGCGCGCCTTCCTGAGAAAACTCGAAGGGGGATGCCAGGTGCCGATAGCGGCGTTCGGCAAAGTCGACGGCGACAAACTCACGCTCGAAGGGCTTGTTGCCGATCTCGACGGGCAGAGGATAATAAGGGAAACAATTTCCGGCCCGACAAGCGAAGCGGTATCGCTGGGACAGAGGCTTGGAGACCTTCTCCTGGAACAGGGAGCCAAGGAGATACTGGACGAAGTCTTCGGCAACAACGAAGAGTCGTAAGCGCGCCCGATCCAGCGCGTCCTAAATCAATAACGAGGTTGCGCTATCCGCCGTCTTTCAATGGTCAGGCGCAATTCAAACATATTTCGGAACTGCTCATATCTACAAACCGTAAAACTCGATAACTTCTTTCCCCCTCCTTGTGACAAATTCATTCGGGCGACCGGGCTCGCCTATGCTTGCCGCCATATTGTTTATCTTTTTCTCCAAATTCCATCTCCCGTCTGGCATCCGTTTTGACCGCAACAGATCAACCGCCTGACCAACTTTTTCCGATCTTACCTTTTCCCTTTTCAAAAGCCATAGTATCTCCAGAAAATCACTCCTGTACATATTGGGAAAGGTCAATTTGTCGATATCCTTAACCATCACGCGATCCTTGCGGCGCGAGCTGAGATATACATTGTGCAATAGAATAAAATCTATGCATTTCTTTAACAGCATTTTTATAGAACTATTTCTTTTCGTTTGCGGGATGAACGAAAAGCCTTTGAACAGTTTGACCACGCCCCAGTAGCATGTATGCTTGCCGTAGCAACTCTTGTTCTCGCAGTATTTGTTCTTCTCCGTGACGTATTGCCCATCGTCGAATCTTTGGTATTTATTGAAAAACTCGATCACCTTCAAGCTTCTACCGCTTATCGAACCTGTAAAATAACATTCGAGATAAATGATATTTCCGTTCAGGCATGGGATGGGGAAATGATCCTCTTTCAAGGAGTAGATACCAGCCTTCGGATCATAAAAATGATTTCTGATAATTTTTAACGGCTTCTTTATCCTGACGTCGTTGCTGTCGTGACAGAGGTCGGCCAGGAGTATCAATGTCCACAAGGTGGCCTTGAAATTTGGAGAGTAATGGAGGAGTTCCGGATAATGCCTGTCGGATTCCTTTAGCATTTTCCAACAGCCATTCTCTCCTTGCTGGTCAAATATACTCTTTATGATCGCTGAATAGTCATCCATGCTTCACCGGCATATACTGGTTAGATGTCATGGATTCATTTTTTACTAACAGCTTTGTCGTGTCAATTAAGCATTCACCCTTTCCATATATGAACTCGCCAGGCGCTCTCCCGGTGAAATATCGCCCCCTCCACGCACTCCCTTTTTTAAGACTGCATATAAGCTGGACTTGTCTCCCGCTCTTTAATACCATTATAAAATGTATTACCGCTATGGAACATTTCGTCCGATATCCAGAATCGTTGCCATGCTGGCAATCATTCTAGCTTGCTACGAGTCAGCCGATGCCCGGACATTCAAGACAAACGCCGTGAAGGATTATCCGCTACGAGAGGTGGATAGACCGCTCACCATGCCTTCGCAATTGACCGATATCGGTTTTTCCTTTTTATTTGGGAAGAATTCATCCAATCCGGAAGACGGATGGGTGGGAATGTTCATGAATTGGCACATCGGAATTACAGATAACATCGAGATGGAAAATCTCGGCTTCAACTACTCCGGTAAACTTTACGAAAACGAATACCTTATCGGAGCCCACGCGCTGGGGATCGGCTTCTCAAGCGATGCAGGGGTAAGCGCGCCTCTCAAGGCACAATTCAAATCAAGACACTACGTCGACCGCAACTTCTCCATCCTTATGGAAATATTTGAAAAGCTGATATATGAGGAAGGAGTTAATACCGCGCAAAGCATCAGGTTCTTAGCGGGAGGGATTTTTCAGTTGACGGATAATATCGCTCTTTCAGTCAAGGCAGGATATGGAGGTTATTTAACCGATGACAGGCCGGATAGCGCCAACATCGCAATGGAGCTGAACATCAACAGCAGGCATTACTTTGATATCACGCTGTTTGGAGGCTTCAGCTTCATCGACGAAAAGGATAGAGGGGATAACAAGTTGTTTGATGAAAACAGAAGGTCGATAGGCGGGGTTCGCGCAGACATGGTATTTTAGACCGCCGCCTCCACCCGCTCCCCTATTTAATGAGCAACATCATGCCGTTTTCCGGTATCCTATTTGCCGATGCGACATAATCACGAAGGGGAAGCTTTAGCATGAGCGATGAAGAACTGACGAGCCAGCAAAATCCCGTTAGGATGTGGGGGCTTATAGGGGGCGTTGTTGCCTCTGTGCTCTTTCTTTTACTGTTCGACCTCGATCCGGCCCACCCGGAGATAACAAGGACCGCCGCCGTGGTGCTCCTCATGGCTGTATGGTGGATAACGGACGCGATACCGCTCTGGGCCACTGCGCTCCTCCCGGTATTCCTCTTCCCGTTTTTCGGCATCATGTCCGGAAAGAAGGTTAGCTCGCTCTATTTCAACGAGGTGATATTCCTCTTTCTCGGCGGATTTCTTGTGGCACTCTGCATGGAGCGGTGGAACCTGCACAAGAGAATAGCTCTCAAGATACTTCTTTTCTTCGGCGCGAATCCGCGCGGAATACTCCTCGGCTTTATGACGGCAACCGCCTTCCTTTCGATGTGGGTTTCGAATACCGCCAGCACCATGCTGATGCTCCCCATCATCATCGCTGTCATACTGAAGCTGGAAGAATCGGTCGGCGTGGCGCCAATCAAAAAATACGCTGTCGGCCTCCTTCTTGGAACGGCATATTCCGCGTCTATCGGAGGAGTGGCGACCCTCGTGGGAACCCCGCCGAATCCGGTACTTGTAAAGGTCTTTGCGATAAATTTCCCGCAGGCTCCGGAGATTTCGTTTGCCTCTTGGTTCGCGTTCGCCCTACCGGTCAGCGTTGCCTTTATCGCCTTCGTTTACTTCTACCTTGCATGGTTTTTCAAACCGGGAACGGAGATATCCATCGACAAAGAGGAGTTTCAGCGCGAACATGACGAACTGGGCAAAACAACCTTCGAGGAGAAGGTGGTTTTCGCGGTGTTCACAAGCCTTGCGATACTCTGGCTCTCAAGAGCGGACATCAATATAGGAACGGTATCGATACCGGGTTGGGCAAACCTCTTCCCAAATCCCTCTGATGTGAATGACGGCACCATCGCCATAGCGATGGCGACGATATTTTTTCTCGTGCCGTCGAAGGCTCTCCCCGGCGAGCGGATAGCCGACTGGGATATGGTGCAAAAACTCCCGTGGGGTATCATCCTCCTCTTCGGCGGAGGTTTCGCTCTTGCGAGCGGATTCAAGGATTCGGGACTTTCAACATGGCTCGGAAACCAGCTCGCTTCACTGCACGAATTCAATCCGGTTACGATCGTTGCCACCATCTCGCTTATGAGCACCTTCATAACGGAACTGACGTCGAACACGGCAACCGCGCAGATACTCCTCCCGATCCTCGCCTCTCTGGCTGTTGCGATAAAACTGAATCCGCTTTTGATAATGCTCCCGGCGACCATGTCGGTATCTTTTGCCTTCATGCTTCCGGTAGCAACCCCGCCGAACGCGATTGTGTTCGGCGCTGGGAGGATAAGGATCATCGATATGGCAAAAGCGGGGCTGATACTGAACATTGCGGGGGGGATTATCATAACCGCCGCGGCATTCATCCTCGGCCCTATCGTATTCGGAATAGACCTTGGAACATTCCCCGATTGGGCAGTACAGAAATAAAATGCCGTGAAAATAGTGTCTATCGAGGGGAGGAGTTTCCACCCTCCCTTCACGATTTAATAACCCCCCAGGGAAAAGGCTACTTTATATTTATATCTGAACCTTTGAGGGACGCAATCTGGTTTACCACCAAATCACGCCTTGAGGAAACCTGATACTTCCCCAGGAATTCCACATATGTCTCAAGCGCCCTGTCGGAATTGCCTGCCAGCTCATAGTTCAATCCCAAGAGATAATCTATCTCTTCCATAAACGCTTCGCTTTTGCTCCCCTTCAGTTTTTCAAGGACGCTCGTGGCTTCCGAATATTTCCCCTGATTCTGTGAGGTTCTGGCGAGACCGATACCGCTTAGACGACCGACAGTATCCTCCGCGCCCTCGGATTCAAAAACCTGTTTATAGAGCGCTTCGGCTTCCGGCATCTTCCCATCCTTATAATGGACATTTGCCTTGTAGAACGACGCAAGCTTTCCAGCTACCGTTCCGGAAAAACGTTCAGACACCTCGCCGATAGTCTCCGCGAGTTTTGGCAGGTCCACATTATCCTTCGGCTGGGCATTCGCCTCCGTTGGGCTGTCGCTTGGGTATTCCACAAGGGCCCTGTAGAGCTCGCGCTGGGCGGTGTTCTCCCGCGAATCCGCGTAATACATGTATCCGGCAGATATCATGATGATAATTGCCAGCCCGACCAGCGGGTAGATCACTTTTTCACTGTTGTCCGTCACCCAGAAGTAGACACTGTCCCAGAAACTGATGAATTCATCCGGTGCTTTCAGGTCTTCCTTACGTTTTATCCTTTTATAACGCGCCACTTTTTGCCTCCACTATCTTTTGCGAGTTGCCCAATGTTTCGAGCGCACTCTTTTCGTCCAATCCCGCGCCCAACAGCACTTTCATCGCCATTTGCCGGTCCATTAAATCACGAGGAGCGTGGGTATCAGTATTAAAAACCAGCCTCGCCCCCGCTTCCATCGCGGTTTTTGCTACGTGGCCGTTTGTAAAACTGTGTCCCCCGCGTCCGCTTATCTCCAGCATCACCCCGGCCAGAGCCGCTTTTTTTGCGACAGCCAGCGAGATCAGTCCCGGATGGGCTATTATATCCACTCCGGCGTCTATCGCCGAATCATTAGTTCCTTCCTCGACCGGCTCCACCACCGATTCCCCATGCACGATTATAATCTTGGCCCCGGCATCCCTTGCCAGCTTTGCAATCTCCGATATCATTGAAGGCCTCACATGGGTTATCTCCACGCCGGGGAGCACGCGGATGCCATGATCGTCCTCGCAGAACCTGGCAATCGCCTCCGTAACCCTCTCGACATTCGAATAATCAACATGATCGGTAATCGCGATCGCGCGACACCCGATCTGGCGCGCACGTCTGACCAGTTCGGCAGGAACCAGCCCTCCATCGCTAAAAATCGTGTGCATATGCAGGTCAATCATCCGAAACAGCCTACGTTAAAGTTGTATTGTTGTCCAGTAATTGAATAACCTTTTTCGAGAAAATATTTCCGGCTGGGAAAAGGGGTGTCTCCGGGCGGACAGCGCCGCCCGGAGACTGCGATCTTGGCTAAATGTATTTCTTGCAGATATTGGCGCATTCACGGCACGACTTGGCGCACTCAACACACTCCTTGTGCTCCTTGTGTTTCATGCAGATCTTTTCCGAAGCTATGCAAACACCCCGAACCACCTTCGCCATTGGGCCGATATGTCTCGACCCAAAAGAGGCCATCTTCATCATCGCTTCGCAGGTAGCTACCAGGTCCTGCACCGTCCTGCCGCACTCCGCCATTGAGATGTCTCCCTTCTCCAGGAGGTTGATGCTCAAACGGAGCGTCGTCTGCCCCGTACGGGCGCAATCGGCTGCTGACCTGGCGAGATCTTCCTGGATCAACATGCCTGAATCGTGCTTATGTTCTTTTTCCGCGGCAAATGCCGTCCCTACAGTACCGGCCAGGAGAGCGCCACCTGCCGCCATTATTACTTCTCTTCTATCCACCAAAACCTCCTTTTTAAAAACGGTTTCTATTGCAACGCAAATTCCATCTTCAGCTTTACGGGGTATGGCGCACCGGAAGGGGGGGGAGGCAATGGGCTTGCCTTTTGCACAGCCTCCCGTGCCGCGTCGCACAGGATGTTATCTTTCCCTTCCACTACCAAACTTTCCACTTCCCCGTTCGGAAGCAATGTCATATGCACCTCTATCTCCCCGGTTATCCCTCTCCGCCTCGCCGCGGCCGGATAATATTTGCATCTCTCTATGCAGTCCATTACGACAGAGAGATAATGCTTCTTCTCCCGTTCGGTTTCCTCCTCGTCGAGTTGCGCAACCTCCTCTGAAATTTCTTCTTCAGGCTCGACTACCGGTTCCGGCTCCTCCACAGGTGCCGGGATCTCCTTTTTAACCACTTTCTTCGGTTTTGGTTTTGGTATCTCCTGTATCTTTTTCGGTTTGACGATCTTTCTGAACTTCGCTTTCACACTCGTGCTTTTGTCCGACTTGCCTGATTCGATTGAAATCAATTCGGCATTATTAAAAAACGCCGCGTGAAATCCTATCGAGACGGCCAGAGCAAGAGTTGCTATCGCGAAATCTTTCACTATTCCGGCCTCTCCGTAATGATATCCACAGCCTCGGCTCCCGCTTTCCTTGCAGAATCGAAGATAGATACTGCGACGCCCAGGCCTGCCCTCTCATCCCCTCGAATGGCTACCTTTTTGTTCTTTACCCCGGAGAATTTCTGGATAAAAACCTCTTCAACTTCCCCAAGCTCGACTGTCATGCCCGCTATGCTGACTTTCCCATCACCATTGATAACAACCTCGACGGCCTTGTCGATATCAAGCGGAGTGGCGCTGTCCGCCTCCGGGAGATCCACCGTTACCGCTTCGTTCTTTACGAAATGGGCGGTGAGCATGAAGAACACCAACAGGAGGAAGACTATGTCGATAAGCGGAGTGAGGTTGGGAATATTGCTTGCTCTCCTAAGCCCGTCAAACTCCATCTGCCGCCCCTTTCCTGTGATGGATAACATCGACCGGTATTTCGCGTTCATGATGATGATGATGCAGTTTTTCAAGAATCATCGATGCGATCCGTTTCATCGAGTTCGCCCTGCGGTCAGCCGAACCTTCCAGCAGGTGAAGGAAAAAGAGTATCGGTATGGAGACGGAAAGGCCGACGCCTGTCGTTATCATGGCTTCCCATATGCCGCCGGCAAGGGCGTTTGCGTCAACCTTCCCCCCCGCCTGCTCGATCACCATAAATGCCTTTATCATTCCGGTTATCGTTCCAAGTAGGCCGAGAAGAGGAGCAGTATTGCCGAGAAAGGCAAGCGTCCTGAAACCGCGTTCCATTCGTTGCAGTTCCTCCGAGCCTACGCGCGAAGCGACTCTGCCGATGTCATCAACGCCGCGCGAGGACGCCGCAAGCATCTCCCTTATGATGGCCGCTTCCGGCCCTTTCGTAATTGCCGGGTCTTTCAAACCGCCATCCGAGATCGCATTTCCAAGACCCTCTTCGATACTGCGCGGGGTAAATCCCATCCTTATGAAATGTATGTAGCGCTCAATTACAATTGCGAGGGCAATGACAGAGTAGAACGCCAGGATATAAACTACCGGCCCGCCCCTTGTGAAAATATCAGCAGTATCCATCGCCTACCTCTTGGTTGCCGCGACTTCGTTTGCCGCCGTCATGACGGCGCGCGGTTCGCGACGTGCCAGATTCAAATATCCTTTTAAGCTCGGCTTCCAATGCCTCCATAATCTTGTAAGGCCCGTAACAACAAGAATAAGACCTATAACAGAAACAAGGTCGTTCACCCATTTCCACTGTTCATGGAAGATCACGCCGCTATGCAATCCATCCAGAAAATAGAATATCGGAACGCCCGCGAGGATCGGCATATCCATTCGAATGGTTTCATATTCGTCGCCGTTTACCCGAGCCTTGATCCCGCCATGTCCTTTCCATCCTATTCGTCCGTCGGGCAATACCAGCATATCGCTAGGCATATGTCCCGTACCCTTGGCTTTTTCCCATTTCTTGCCAGGGAGTTTCATGTAGTTAGGAGAACCCATCCCCCCCGTGTATAAACCATCCCCGATACGCCTAAGCGTCCAGACGAATACCGCGGGTTGACCGGGGAGATCTTCCCTGATCCACGTCCTGCCGGAATCGGCCGTCGTGAAGAGACCGGCGCGGCCTCCAAGGCTCAGCTTTTCGCTCTCTCCCGGATATCCCGCAACGGAATATATTTCATCGTCCCATGATCTCATCTCATATACAGGCGGGAGCCATTCCCTCCCGACGTTGACCTTTTTCATCCAGTCGCCAAGCACATCGTTGTGGTCTATCAGTATCCCGGTAATTGCCAGATAGACAAATGGAATTACGGTAACTATCCCGAAAACGGTTGAATGAGAATGGAACAGCAGGCGCATAGTGCTTTTCTTGGTGAGATGTGTTTTCCGCGTCTGCGTTCCAATCTCTTTTTTCCATTTTTTCGGCATCCACCAGAACAGAAAACCTGTCAGCGACAGCGCCATCATCCCGATACCGCCCGCATCGTTTATCAGCAAAGAGCTTATCCCGGTAAATAGCCCTCTGCCGTAATGAAGGTCCCTTACAAATCTGGAAAGCCCGAAAGAATCGGGAAGCTGATCCTCCGTCAATCCGGAAAAGAAGATCCAAACCGGCTCTGATGTATCGGAAAGGTTCAAGCGGAAAACTTTGGTCCTTGACACACAGCCAACCAGTTCATCAGCACTTGAGCCTTCCGTAAGCGCGGTAATGAGGCTCCCTTCCAATGCAACCCTTGTCGCGGTCGCGCCCTTGTCGGAAGATAACCAAACGCCGTCATCGGTGGCAAGCCAGAGCTTCCCCCATCCATATACCGCATCCTCTACTATCGAAAGTATCTGGGGCGAGCCATCAAGCCCGATGAAATAGGTTTCCACCCAGTTGGCGCCGGCATCACTGCTTCTCCAGAGCCCCCGTCTCCCACCCGCAAGACGAACATCGCTCGTCGACGGGTCAATCCGGTACAACTGAATCGCACTGTCGGTACTTTTTTCAAGCACCTTCTGCGAAACGAGATATTCCGGAACGGTTACCTGCCAGAGCCATCTCCACTCTCCGCGGTGATCGATAAGAAAACCGGTAATTCCAAGAACAAATATCCAGAGCGCCGCAACCAATCCTCCCCACTTGTGGAGCCTGTGCATATTTAACGGGCGCTTCCTTTCGGAAGCGCCCGGTGCAACAGTCTCCAACCAGGGGTGAGGTGGTTGAAAATTCTGTTTAATACTATTCATAAATAACTCACATGAAGTCGTAATTGATCCCAAGGTAGTAGCTAAGCGGCGTTCCCGGCGCGTACTCTATCTTCTCGCCAAACTTGGAGCTTGAATACGAAGCTGCCGTAGCCCATCGCTCGTCGGTAACGTTCATAACGCGCCCGAAAACTTTCATCTTGCCGACAGGCATATTCGCCCTGAGGTTTAAAAGGGCGTGCCCCTCATACTTCATCGTATTTCCGTCATCCATCCAGGAATCGCCAACCTTAACCCATTCAATTTCTGCCATCCCGCCGTTCATGAAGCCCGGGCGGAAACCGAGCCGCGTGTTGCCTACAAGCTTCGGAGCGGAGTTCATCTCGTTCCCGCTGTAATCGACGCCAGGTTTCGGTTGCCATGTACCGAATGTGTGTTCTGAATAGGAAAGACTCACTCCGAGATTCATCCAATCCGTCAGCGCAATACCGGAACCAAGCTCAACGCCCTGATGCTTTGTCTCGCCGGCATTGAGGCTCTCTCTCGTATTGTCATCATTCGTGTAGCTTACGATGTCGTCGGTCTTTATCATGCTGTAAACCGAGAGTTCCCAATCGGTCTTCTCTCCAACTTCACCTCGAAGACCAACCTCATAGCTGTCCACCTTTACAGGTTTCAGACCTACCGTATTCTCGGCCTGTCCCTGCCTGAAGAGCTGGCTCTGTGAAGGTGCGCGGAACGCGTGGTTATAGGATACAAAACCGTTGAACGAATCGCTGAACTGGTACGTCGCCCCCAGCTTTGGGCTAAGGTGCGTGTAGTCGACGGTAGTAGACGCCGGGCGACGATACTTGCCGGTATCGAGGTCTGTCAGCTTGTTTGTATAGTCATAGCCGATTGAATCGTACCTCACGCCGCCTGTGATCCTCAGCTTTTCGGCAGGTGAAAGCTCGGCATGGACGTACGGGGAGATACCCATGAATGTTACGTCGTAGTCGTATATCGTGTCGCCGTCCGTATAGCTGGTATAGATGTTTCCTTCCTTCACCGGAGAGATAGCCTGCTCGTTCTGGTTGCCGGGACTGTTGTCCACATCAACGCCCATGATCAACCTGGTCCTTAAAGGCGCAAAGTCCTTTCTGTATTTAGCCATGACGCCATATGAATCGTTGTTCGAATTCAAGATGGCCGGATCGTAGCTTAGCGACCAGTTCGCTATATACCCGAGGCTGTTCTGACGCACATACGGCGTAACGCTGACAAGCGAATCAGCCGACTCTTTCGTCATCTCTGCGGAAACCCTTAGAGCCCCCACCTTTCGCCAGGATATCGGAGTGTAATTAAGCGTTGGATTGTTTTCATAATCTTCCTTTGAGATCCTGGAGGAGCCTGCCGTCTGCTGATCGATATTTGAATACGCGACCACCGTCTTCATGGCAATTCCGTTTGAGAAAAAGGCATCCCAGCGGACATTCGCGCTCTGCCTGTCGTAATCGGTCGCGTCGCGCCAGCCGTCGGTATGGGTCATGTTCAGGTCGAGCCTTACTCCGTTATCGCCAAATTTGTCGCCAACCGACAACAGCGCCCTCTGCCATCCAAACGAACCGCCTTCAAGGTCCAGGTTCAACTCAGGCTCAAGTGGGGTTGGCCGGGTCAGGACGTTAATAACGCCGCCAATCGCGTCGCTTCCATAAAGCGCGGTTCCCGGCCCCTTATTTACTTCAATTCCGCCCGACTGCGGGATATTAACTTCGTATAACGCATTGTGGTTGAAAAATCCCGTTGAGCGTGTCGGTATGCCGTCCTCAAGGAAAAGGTAAACGGGACTCGTGGTTATCGGCTGTCTGATGGCAGTCTGATGCCCCTCGCCCCCTGTTACGTTTACATTGACGCCGGGTATCCTGTTCATAATATCCGATGGATGAGCAGGCCTTACTTCCTCTATCTCTTTGCCTGAAAGCGTGTCGACAGTCGCTGTCGCCTCCGATTTCGGCTGTTCTTCGCGCGTACCCGTAACTGTAATTTTGCCGACCGCGGCGCCATCCGATTCAGCCTTTACGTCTCCGGCTACCGCCAGGGTTATGAAAAAAACCGCCGCGGAAAACCATCCAAATCTCTTTGCACTAAACATCTAATACCCCTTTTTAAAATTCATTCGTGTTGCGGGCCGTTCATTGCGGCCACTGCCTGATGTGTTTTCCCAGGCTTTCGGAGTGGAGATTCGGCAGATCAGGCAGAAACCTCTTCTGACTGCGCACATCACCTTCCGGAAAAAACTCTCATCCAGTGAAGGGAACTATCAGCAGATGCATGAAGAAATGACTTTCTGCCATAAACATCGCTTGGTGCAGCTCCCCGCAAGAACGGAGAAAATCCTGGGAAATTTTGAAGGATTAGGCGATTGGGGGTCGATCGGGGATGAATGAAAATGCAAAATCGCTGACGGACTCAAAGCCGCGCTCCAGCTTGAACACCCCGAAGTTCGAGACTTCGGGAACACTTACAAAAATAATATCGCTATTGAACTGGAATGCCTGATCCGGCGCGCCGTCCATGCCGGAACAGCTCCTTATCGTGCAACCACCTTTATGCAGATCGCATTTGCCGTGACTGTTGAGATTGCACTTCATAGCGGCATGTTTGCAACTCCCCTTCGCTCCCGACATTGCCATTTTGTGGCCGGTCATCGGTATCTCGGAGCCATGCGTTGCTTCCATCATTTTTCCGTGGTGCTCCGCTTTGGACATGTCGTGGGAATTGCCGTGGTCGGTACAGCCATGTTTCGCCGTGCCGGCAAGCGACGCCATAGGCGTGGAAGCCACGTAAAAAACAACGGTCAATATCGCAAATGTTTTTCTCATCCCATTCCCATGCTTGTTAAATCCTGAATGCGGATCCCCATTTCCAAATCAGGGTACAACATATTAGAAAGCAAATTGTACATTCTGTCAAATTTGGGGCTAAAAAATGTTTTCCAGAAGGGAATCGACATGCTTGATGCCGACAATTTTCAGTTTGCCATTATCGGCAAGTTTTTCCGCGCCGACCGCTGGAACAACGGCCCTCTTCATCCCCATCCTCTGCGCCTCCTTGAGCCTAACCTCAAGGGAAGATACCGGCCTCACCTCGCCTCCGAGCCCTACTTCACCGATGAAGACCGTCCCCTTTGCAACGCTGATATTCCTGAAACTCCCCGCAATCGCCGCGGAGACTGCGAGGTCGCTTCCAGGATCTTCTATACGCACTCCACCTGCCGCCGAAACATAAATATCCTCAACGTCCAGCATCAAACCGGCGCGCTTCTGGAGGATCGCCGCCAGAAGAACGAGCCGGTTGTAATCGAATCCAACCGCTGTCCGCCTGGGGTTACCGAAACTCGTTGGGGTTACCAGCGACTGGAGTTCCACGAGTATCGGTCGCGTACCGGAGAGGGTGCATGTAATTACCGACCCGCTGGAGGGCTTTTCAGATGAATTGATAAAAAGCTCCGACGGGTTTTCCACCTCCACCAGCCCCGACCCCCTCATCTCGAATACCCCTATCTCCTGGGTGGAACCAAAGCGGTTTTTCACCGACCTGAGGATACGGAACGAGTGATCCTTGTCCCCTTCAAAATAGAGAACCGTGTCGACCATATGCTCCAGAACCCTCGGCCCGGCAATCGCGCCATCCTTCGTGACATGGCCGACAAGGAACAGCGGAACATTAAGCGTTTTTGCCGTCCTCATAAAACATGAAGTCGCCTCTCTCAACTGCCCCACGCTTCCGGGGGCCGCTGAGAGCTGTTCCGTAAAAACCGTCTGTACCGAATCGACAACCACAAACGACGGCATCAACTCCTCTATTCTGGCGGTAATAATCTCGACATTTGTTTCCGGAAAAACATATATGGAGGCTGAGTCTATGCCTAATCGGTCAGCTCTTATCTTTACCTGTTGCGGAGATTCCTCGCCGGTGACGTATAGCACCTTGCTGTTTGCGGCGAGCTTTCCGCAAAGCTGAAGAACCAGCGTAGATTTTCCTATACCGGGGTCGCCTCCGATAAGAACCAGAGAACCGTCCACAACACCCCCGCCCAAAACACGGTCGAGTTCCACGATTCCGCTCTTTTTTCTCCCTGCGGATTCCGCCGGAAGGTCAGAAAGGGGAACGGGAGCGGACGGAGATGAACCGAGGGAGAACGCCCCCCGCTTGACGACCGGTTTTACCGCCTCCTCCTGAAAGGTGTTCCAGCTATTGCAGTCGGGACAGCGCCCTATCCATTTCGGCTGGCTGGAGCCACACTCCTGGCAGACATACTGGGATCTTGCCTTTTTCGCCATTTTCTTTAATAGACTACCCCTAGATTGTTAAAAGCTACCCGTAGAGTATAAACCGCATCATTTCACTGGTTACTTTTTATTATTAGAACCAAATATTTTAAAGAAAAATCCTTGAATAAAAGGCCTGTTGCAAGCGAAGAGATCTATTCGTCCCCGCAAAAAACCGGTATTTGTAACATTTTCGCATTTCCGTTACATATGCTATTCTAAAAAGAAGAGATAAAATATGGATAACAATGAAGAAATGATTGAATCTAAAAGTGAAAACAGGCATAGGGACAAGTTTCTTCTGCACCTCTGCTGTGCTCCATGCTCCCCGCATCCAATATTGAAACTGAAAGAAGAGTTTGACCTGCACCTCTACTTTTACAATCCCAACATACACCCCGAATCTGAATACCAAATGCGTCTCGAAGAGGTGGAAAAGCTCGCCCGACTGGAAGATCTGCCGCTTCATTTGGGGGAGTACCGAAGCGAAGCGTGGTTCAACATGACCAAAGGCCTTGAAAATGAGCCTGAAAGGGGGGCCAGATGCCGACTTTGCATACTCGACAGGCTCGAATACACCGCCAGAAAAGCGGGTGAACTCGGCATACACCGCTTTGGATCGGCCCTTACCACTTCGCCACACAAGGACTCGGTCATGATAAATGAGGCGGGCAAACATGCCGCCCTTGAGCTTGTTCTGTTCGGATACGATATCGCGTTTTACGAAGCAGATTTCAAAAAGGATGACGGCTTTAAGATCTCATCGGAATTGAGTAAAAAATACGGCTTCATCAGGCAGGACTACTGCGGGTGCACATATTCCCGGACCGAAAGGGAAAAGAGCAAGGCAAGCGCCAAGATGAAAAAAAAAGCAAAGACCCCAACGATAGATCAGGGGACGGTCAAGCCGACAGTTAATCCCGCTTGATTTTAATGAATGAGTCTCTCTATAATTAACGGAAGTTTCCGGAGTGGGCGCGTAGCTCAGGGGTAGAGCGCTTGCTCGACACGCAAGAAGTCAGTGGTTCGAAACCACTCGTGCCCACCATTTTCCGAGGCGATAATGTGTTGGAATCCCTGTTTCTCGGTTGCACAGAACATGGATTTCACTCTTTTTGCCAAAATGGCAGATTGAAAATGATTTAAAGTCTTTCGTTTAAAAAAGTGGATAATTTGCACGAAAGCATTTATAATTCTGCGATTGAATATTGAATTGATGATTAAACATAAACTTAATAACAGGAGCAAATATCTCTAGGGATTTTGAAAGAGACCCCCGGAAAGACGCCGGCTTAAGGGTAAACTATAAAATTAAGGCGGCCTCAGTAAAGGTTATCGACGAGACGGGCGCGCAGATTGGCGAAATGAATGTCGTCGAGGCTGTTGAGCTCGCCAACGAACGAGGTCTTGATTTGGTGGAAGTGGGAGCTTCTGAAAAACCTCCCGTATGCCGAATGATGGATTACGGTAAATTCAAGTACCGTAAGAATAAAAAGGCGCACGAGGCGAAGAAGAACCAGAAAACCGTCAAACTGAAAGAGATAAAGATAACGCCGAGAACGAGCGAGCACGATTATCAGTTTAAGCTGAAGCATATTACCCGCTTCATAAAGGAAGACGGAAGCAAGGTAAAGGTTACGGTGTTCTTTCGCGGGCGACAGATTACGCATAAGGAACTTGGCAAGGTAATGCTCGACAAGTTCATTGAGGATACAAAGGAGTTTTCGGTGCTCACGCAGGAAGCGAAAATGGAGGGGAGAGTCATGAACATCGTGCTCGAACCAAAAAAGACTTCCGTAGCGCCAGCAAAGAAGGTAAAGTCCGAAACAGGAAGCGAAGCTGATTCGGATGATGAGTTAGTAACTATGCCACAGGAAGAGGATAAAGGAGAATAGTGTGCCAAAATTAAAGACAAGCAGAGGGGCCGCGAAGAGGTTTTCTCTTACAGGTTCCGGCAAAGTAAAAAGGAAAAAGGCCTACCTGCGACATATACTTACGAACAAGGCGACTAAGGCGAAAAGGAATCTGCGCCAGGGTGCTATTGTCGCGGCTGTTGACCAAGCCCGCGTAAAACGTTTGATTCCGTATTTATAAGGATTAGGGAAAATGCCAAGAGCTACCAACGGACCGGCAACGCGCCGCAGAAGAAAAAAGATATTAAAGCTTGCCAGGGGATACTACAGCGCAAGACGAGCCTCATACAGGAAGGCCCACGAAACCGTCACCAGGGCGCTTAAGTACGCTTTCCGCGACAGGCGTGTAAAGAAGAGGGATTTCCGCAAACTTTGGATCGTCAGGATAAACGCCGCCGTAAGACAGCAAGGCCTTTCCTACAGCCAATTTATTTATGGCCTTAAAAAAGCGGGCGTAGAGTTGGACAGGAAGATGCTTGCCGACCTAGCCGTTCACGAGGAAGCGGTATTCAATGAGCTCGTTGCCAAGGCCAAGGAAAGTCTTAAGCAGGCTGCCTAAGCCGGTTCATGGTTTGATTTTCCGAACCTACACCGGACAGCAGTAGTGATCCCGGAACTAAAACAGCTCAGGGTGAAGCTCGACACCCTCGACAAACCCGCTGACGAAAAAGAGCTTAACGACCTTCGCGTAAAATATCTCGGCAAAAAGGGGGAGGTTACTCTCCTCTCCCAGAAAATGAGGGATCTCTCCAACAGCGAGAAGCCCGAAGCGGGCAAACTCCTAAGCGACATTCGCAACCACCTCGAAACCTTTATTTCGAAAAACGCCCAGAGGATCAAACAGGAAAAGATCCAGCGGGAGATCAAATCAGAATTCTTCGATGTAACCCTCCCAGGAGTGGAAGTCCCTTTCGGCACCAGGCATCCGATAAGCGCCGTGATGGAGGAAATTATCGATATCTTCGTGAGTCTCGGATTCCAGGTGGAAGAGGGGCCGGAGCTTGAAAGCGACTACTACAACTTTGAGGCGCTTAACTTCCCGCCGGAACACCCCGCGCGCGACATGCAGGATACCTTTCACGTTGAAGGTTATGACCTCCTCCTCCGCACACACACATCCCCCGTGCAGATAAGGTCGATGGAAAAATACCCGCCCCCCCTGGCCGTTATCGCGCCGGGTAAGGTTTACAGATGCGACGCGGATGTAACCCATTCACCGATGTTCCACCAGATCGAAGGGTTCGCCATTGACGAAAACATAACCTTCGGCGACCTCAAGGGGACGCTGAACACATTCATACACCGCCTGTACGGTCCCGATACCAAAACCAGGTTCCGCCCCTCGTTTTTCCCGTTCACGGAGCCGTCAGCCGAGATGGACGTTTCATGCGTGATATGCGGGGGGAAAGGATGCCGCGTCTGCAAGCAAACAGGGTGGCTGGAGATCCTCGGGTGCGGGATGATACACCCAAACGTTCTTCGCATGGCGAAGATCGACCCGGAAAAGTGGCCGGGATTCGCCTTTGGAATGGGGCTTGAGCGCGTAGCAATGCTGAAACACGGCATCGCCGATATAAGGCTCCTCTTTGATAACGACATCAGATTTTTGCGGCAGTTCAGGTAGAAAAAGATGCTTACAAGTTATCTCTGGCTTAAAGACTGGATAGACCATAACCTCGCTCCCCAGGAGCTTGCGGACGCCCTCACCTCGCTTGGACTTGAAACTAGGGTTATCGACGACAGGCGGGGAAAGTTCGCCAACATCGTCGTCGGAAAAGTGCTCTCGCGCAAACCGCACCCGGACGCGGATAAACTTAGCGCGACGGAAGTCGACGCGGGAGACGGAAGAAAACTCTCTATCGTATGTGGCGCGCCAAATGTCGCCGAGGGGCAGAGCGTAGCTGTCGCCCTGGTGGGGGCGGTACTCCCCGACGGCCTCAAAATAGAGAAAAGAAAACTTCGCGGAGTGCTCTCCGAAGGGATGATATGCAGTGAACGGGAACTCGCCCTTTCGGATGAATCCGACGGCATACTCGTGCTGGAAGGGGCTCCGAAACCGGGAACCCCAATAAACGAGTTCCTTGAAGTAGAGGATGCCATACTTGAGATAGACCTTACCCCCGATAGAGGCGACTGCCTCAGCCTTCTCGGGGTAGCAAGGGAGATAGCCGCCCTTACGGGAAACAAAATAAAGATCCCTCTCGACGAACTTCCGAAGGGAAAACCGGTCGAGGGCTTGAAGGTCGAGATAAAAAACGAAGCTAACTCCCCCCGCTATACCGCAAGCGGAATAAACGGCGTGAAGGTAGCCCCCTCCCCTCTCAGGATAAGGAGGCGGCTGAATGCCGTCGGCATCAGGCCGATAAACAACATAGTTGACGCTACGAACTACATAATGATGGAGACGGGGCACCCGCTCCACGCCTTCGACAGACGCGATATCGCCAAAGGCTCCATCATCGTGAGGAACGCAAACGAAGGGGAAAAATTCGAGACACTCGACGGGAGAAAACATACCCTGAACGGCAAAGACCTCCTGATAGCCGACGCCGAAAGAGGGATCGCCCTGGCGGGGATCATGGGTGGGCTCAACTCCGAGATAAAGGGAGACACAAGCGATGTGATCCTTGAAGCGGCGTTCTTCAACCCGGTCTCAACAAGGGTAACGTCAAGGCGGCTTGGTCTCTCCACCGATTCCTCCTACCGGTTTGAGAGAGGCGTAAATCCCGATTCCGTCCCATTTGCCAACGCGCGCGCCACGGCAATGATATGCGAACTCGGAGGAGGAAAAGCATCGGGATATACCGATATCTGTGCCGTAAAGAACGAGCCGAGATCGGTGCGTGTGCGGACCGAGAGGATAAACTCCATCCTCGGCGTAGCGCTGAAGGAGAGCGAGATATCCAGCCTCTTCAAAAGGCTCGCTTTCGATTTCGAATCGAAGGGGAGTGAATTCACGGTGAAAATACCACCCTTCCGCCACGACATTTCGGAGGAGGCTGATTTTATCGAGGAGGTCGCCCGGCTCTACGGGTACGACAATATAAAAGCTACCTCGCCCCGCCTCTCACAGCATGACGCGGACGGACACAGCGGATACCGCGACCGAAGGGAACTCAACAGGCTCCTCTCGGCCTCCGGTCTTCACGAGACGATAAACTACTCCTTTATAAACAGCGAGTGGAGAAAGAGCTTTTTCGGCGCGGATGACCCCGGAAAACGGGAACCTATCCTGCTGAAAAATCCGATTAACGCCGACTGGGCCGAACTGCGAACATCGCTTCTTCCCGGCCTTATGAACCGCGCCGCTTTCAATATCCGGCATGGAGAGGAGAACGTATCCATATATGAAACCGGCGCAGTTTTTCATCCTGGGGATAAGGGCGCCGTATCGGAGGAGTTCCTCTGCTCCGGCGTAATGACAGCGGGCTCTGCCGGTACCGAAGAGATATTCGGCACAAATGTTCCGCGGGATTTCTTCAGGCTCAAGGGGATAATAGAGAATGTCATAGGAACCTCCAGGGGAGAACGTCCGGTTTTTAAAAGACCATCAAAACCGAGAGGCTGGCTGTACGATCACAGGCAGCTCGATATCATCTTCGCGGGAAAAACGATAGGGTTCATGGGGCAGGTGCACACCCTCTCCAGTGAACCGTTTGAGATCGATCTTGATATCTGCTGTTTTGAATTTTCTGTCAATGGTCTGCTAGAATTGCCTGTAAAGGAAACTAAGACCAGAAACCTTGCAAGGTTCCCCGGCATAAAGCGGGACATCGCGCTGGTTGTAGATGAGAAAGAAGAGGTCGGCGGTATAGTGGGGACTATCCTCGAAACGGACAGTGACAGGATCAAGTCCTGCAGGCTCTTTGACCTGTATAGAGGCAAGCAGGTAGAGGAAGGGAAAAAATCACTCGCCTTTCGCCTCCTTTTCGTCGACGAATCGGCTACACTTACGGATGAAGCTGGGGATAAAATAGTGCAGGAGATCATGGAAAGACTTAAAGAGAAGCATAACGCCGAACTTAGGGGATAAATGATGAAATCCAAAAAATTCGATGAGCTGAAAAAGAAAGTCGACTGGCTCTGCAAGGAACTTCTTGAATCGAAAAAAGAGAACGGACGGCTTGAAAGGCTTCTACTTGTCGCCGAAGGGAAGATCAAAAAAATGTCGGAGACGGGCGGGAACGGCAACGGTAACGTGCTCGACCTCACCAACCAGCTTGAAAAACTGAAAAACGAAAGAAAGATAATAAAAACCAAAGTCGAGAAAATGGCTTCTAAACTTGAACAGTTCTACGAGGAGTGACATGGCCGAAATAACGATCAAGATACATGGCCGGGACTACAAGATAAACAGTTTCAAGGACGAGGAGTACACCAGGAAACTCGCAACATATTGCGACGAGATGATGAAAAGCGTAGAAAAGGGGGCAGGCTCCACCGATTACCTCAATCTCACCGTGCTGACCATGCTCCAGATGGCGCACAATTATTTTGAAATGGAAAGAAAATCGGAAGACAGCACCGAAACATGGGATCCGGAGTTCGCGAAAGTCATCGCCTCAATAAAGAATACCGAAAAGGAACTCTCCAAACTCGATACAAAAACCGCGAAAGTCAGATAGTCCGGCAAGCCCTGATACCGCACTTTAACTATCCTCCACTATCTGGTTTAATACCACTCCTATGGCTATAAAAGCGGTTAAAGGGGTGAAGGATATCCTCCCCGATTCAATTGGAAAATGGAGAGAGGCCGAAAGGCGGATGCGAGAGATCTTCGCCCGGTTCGGGTTCCGCGAGATAGTTCTCCCAATCTTTGAGAAGAGCGAGGTATTCATAAAGAGCGTCGGCGAAACGACCGACATCGTGCAAAAGGAGATGTACACTTTTGAGGATCGCGGAGGTGATTCGCTTACCCTACGCCCAGAAGGGACCGCTTCCGCAGTCCGCGCATACATAGAACATTCGATGTACCACCCGAAAGGGACGGTTACCCCGCTTTTCTACTTCGGCCCGATGTTCAGAAGGGAGAGGCCGCAGGCGGGACGGTTCCGCCAGTTCTTCCAGGTCGGCGCGGAGCTGTTCGGCCCGGACGAGCCATACTCCGACGCAATGATCATCCAGATGCTTACTCTGATAATCGAATCGGTCGGGATAACGGACCAGACGCTCCTCCTGAACTCACTTGGATGTAGCGACTGCAGGCCCAAATTCAAGAGCGCGCTTGTAGCTTTCCTCAAAGAGAGGAAGGGATCGCTCTGCGAACTCTGCCAGGAAAGGTACGAGGGGAATCCACTACGCGTCCTTGACTGCAAGAACGAAGGGTGCGGAAAAATTGTGGAATCCGCCCCGACTATAAACGAACATCTCTGCCCGGCATGCGTGGAACATTTCGACGGAGTGAAGGAACATCTCGCGGTTCTAAACATCAATTACGAACTCCGTCCCAAAATGGTGCGGGGTCTCGATTACTACAACAGGACGGTTTTTGAAGTTATCGGCAAGGGGCTTGGTGCGCAGAACTCCGTGGCAGGCGGCGGGAGATACGATTCGCTTGTAAAGGATTCCGGCGGGCCGGACATACCCGCCATCGGATTTGCTATCGGTATCGAACGTCTTCTGGAGTCCGCCGGTGACGGTATCGAAACGAAGGAAGCTCCCCCCGACATTTCGTTGATACTCCTTGGCGACCCCGCAAGGAAGGAAGGCTTCAGGCTTGCCGGCGAACTGCGCAAGTCGGGCCTTATCGTCGATTTCCCATACAGGGATTCCGGCATGAAAAACCAGATGAGCAGGGCAAATAAAATGGGGGCAAAATTCGCCATGATCATTGGAGAAGACGAGATATCCAAGGGGATCTGTATTCTTAAAAATCTTTCTTCAGGCGAACAGAGCGAACAGCCGCTTGAGGGCGTGGTGGGTCATTCTTCCTTCCTTATCTGCGGCTGAAAACCGACTTAAAATCCTCATGACTAATGTCATTTCATTTGACCGCACTCTGGTTTATCTTTGACAGATGAATAAGAAGGAACCTGGAAAGACCGAATACCTCGATCACCCTGAGCGAAAGGCGAATCTCGCGCCTTACATCCCTAACGGTGTTGTCTCCATCGACGATTTACTGGAGATGGCAGAGACGCTGAAAAAGGAGGGAGCCAAAAATGTAAAGCTCGGGGGCGAACTGATATTCGTATGGGAAGGGAACCATCTCCCCGCCGGTATCAAGGAGAGGATAAGGTGGGACGCAAACGACTTCAAGGCATCCGCGGTACGACCGGTAAAGACTTGCTCAGCCGAAACATTTTGCCAAAGGTTCCGCCAGCCGGTACTCTCCCTTGCAAAAAAGATAGACGAGAAGTTCAAAGGTATTCATCTACCTGTAAAGGTGGTAATCGGCATAGCCGGGTGCCAGAGGTCGTGCAGTGAGCCGGGGACAAAGGATATCGGAATACGGGGCAATCCGAGGGGATACGAGATAATGGTCGGCGGCTCGGGAGGGATGAATCCGACCATCGCTCAAAGCATCGGCACATACCCTGATGAAAAATCTGTGCTGAAAGTCATTGAGCGTACAATCGAATACATGAAACAGAAGGACAGGAAATCGATAAGGCTTGGAAAGGTGATCGAAAAAGATGGGATGGATGATTACCTTGCCTTTATAAATTCTGCCGGATAGCTAATACCTCACAAACCATCCGCGCCTCGTATTATTGAACCATCTCCCCCTCCCTCTCCTCCATGCTCAAACCGTATCGACCCAAAACGTGCCCAGGCATAATGATAAAATTCTGTTGCAAAACAGATATTCTCAAAAGCATAATTAATCACATACAAAAAAGGGGGATATTCTTATGATTTTTGAAAGAATCCTATTAACGTCTCTGATATGTTTTTGTTTCGCCATGTTCCCGCGTACCTGCAACGCGGATAGTTTCGGCAAGGAGTTGTATGTAGGGATAGCTGTCCCGTTCCAGGGATTCGGCTTTTATGAAGATCCGGAACAAGGTGTGGCAGTTTGGAACCTGACCCCGCTCTCCCTGGAAACCGGATTGAGCAATAACTGGGGTTTCCGTTTTTCCGTATATACGGTCTATTCCACCCCTCAGCCGGAAAAGGTCCGAGAGTTCGAGTTCAATTTTGAATTCTCGCGATACTTGAAATATAAATCGTCTCAACTTGACCTGTCAGGATTATATGTCGGCCCCATGTTTATGGTGCAATACATGGATCAGGACACGGGCGCGACACTCGGCGGGCCGGGGGTCACGGCTGGATACAGAGGCATTTTCTCGGGTGATTACTGGTTCCGCATCGGGAGTTACTTTGCATATCATCAATATCTCTCCGGCCCAAAGGAGAAGCTGCGCGAAATTGTCGGTGACTCCCTCTCCGGCGGACTTTTCATGGGAAACACCTTTTTCGAGATCGGGAGAGTATTTTAACGCTGAGAGGTTGAGCTCTACTTGCCGTCGGGATTGGCGCGCGGATCCATCTCCAGCGCGACCTGGGATGTCCGCACCAGCGGAATATACTCCGCTCTCCTCTCCGGCGGTACCGGTAGCCGCCTCGTAACGCGATAAAGCGAATAGAGTCCCAGCAGAACAAGGAGAAAAGCTATCATGGCGAATAGCGCGCTTGAGCCGAAATTCTGCATGAGTATCCCCGCTACGACCGGACCGATCCCGGCTCCGAACCCGTTTGCAAAGAGCATCGTTCCGGTCGCCCCAAGCACCTCATGCGGCTCAAGGTAATCGGTCACATGCGCGATACTTAACGCATACACGGAAAACACCGGGCCGCCCCAGAAAAAGGCCAGAAAGAAGAGCGCCTTTACCCAAATATGCAAAACGAAATACGACATTACCGTAAAGAAGGCGCCGAAAATACAAATGAAAAATATCAGCTTCCTCCGGTCAAACCTGTCCGACAGCTTCCCTATAGGCCATTGGAACACCCCCCCTCCGATAGCGGTTACACACATGAACATGGCAACCTCCACCGGCGGCATCTTGATGCTGTATGCGAACACCGGCCCCATGCCCCAGAACGCCCCACCTATCAGGCCTGCTACAATGGCCCCGGCTATCCCGAGCGGGACCGACGAAACCATACGGGGAATATCAGGCTTAGGAATACTTATATGCGCCGGTTCGCTAAGCGTTGTCATCGCAATCGGAATGAGGGAGAGGGACAGCAAGATCGAAGCGAGGCCGAAATTCTCGAAATTGCTGATATCGCCGAATGTAATCAGGAACTGCCCGACGGCAATCGAAAGCATCGATATTGAAGTGTAGACGCTCAGCACTTTGCCACGGTAGCTTTTGGGCGATTCAACGTTCAGCCAGCTTTCGATAATGATGTGCCACCCGACTGCGCAGAATCCGGACAGCACCCTTAATACCCCCCATGCGAACGGATTCAGCACCAAAATATAAAGTATTGCGACAATTGAGGCGGAGGTGGCGATTACCGCAAAGGCGCGTATATAGCCGACCCGCCGGATAATTCCGGGCCAGATGAAAACGCCTGATACAAACCCAAGAAAGTAACAGCCCATTATCAGGCCTATCACCTGAATCGAAAAATTCTCTTCACTGGCGCGGATGCCGATAATGGTGCCGAGAAGACCGTTCCCGCTTGCCAATATGCCGGTGACCAGGTAGAGGGAGAAAACCGATCTAATAACCGGATACATTTGTAGATAACCCTGTTGTCATAAATTTGTTTTCGAATAACATTATCTCACGAATCCAACCCGTAAGTATATTTCCATGACGCAAAGCGGAAAAGGATACTACAGAATGCCGTTGGTTAAAAGTCCTGCCCGTCAACCTTTGGAACTGCGCTGTTCCAGGTGCGGCATTTTGGGCAGTAGATAAAGTACTCCCCGTCGTTCCATCCGCAACTGCCGCAAATATAGCGAAGATAGGAATCCCACTCCGCATGAAGTGCCTTTTTAAACCGCTCATAAACGACATAAACTTTTTCTGACTTGTCCGTTTCCGGCAAGAGGCTGATTTCAACAACCCCCCGGGCGAGATTGTAAATAGCGGCTGATTCAAATTCCTTGCTTGCCCTGTTCAATGTGCCGTCGGCCCCGATATGATCGCCGCTCTTTATCTGCGCCATGGCAAGGAATATCAGGAGCCTCTTGGATGCGGGGGTCTCACCCATATTCCCCATCGCCCATCTGTAAAGATCCACTGCGTTTTCCTTCATCCCCTCATTCATGAAAACCGTTTCAAGCTTCCTGAGAAGAGCAATGGAGTGGGTTCGCTTGAATTCCCTGCGCAAAAGCTTTTCGGCGTCGTCCGGCCTGGAGCTTTCGACGGCAATGTTGGCAAGCAATACGGCCGCCGGGAGAAATCCGGGAGATACCCTTCCTGCCATAACCAATTCATCTTCCGCCTTCACGGAATCCCTTTTCCTTAAAAGCTCAAGCGCATGCTTGCAATGTAGGGTGGCAAGAACCTCCTGCCCTTTGGCAGTGGCTTCCTTATTCTTTAATCTTTTAATGGTCTCCTTTTGAAGAACTATCGAGCGCTTCAGGTCGCCCATTGTTTCGGCAAGATCCCGCATATTCTCCATAATCTCTGTATCGTCTGGATGGAGAACCCGTGCGCGCTCCAGTATCCTGTATGCCGCGTCGGGACGCCGGGCCTTTGCGTAATCCCTGTTCAGCTGGATTATCGCCTCCTTGTCCTTTGGCCTTTGAGCCAGGGCGAGCGAATGGATTTCTACCGCATCCTTGAACTTCCCCTCGTCCCTGAGGATATTCCCTTTCAGCATGAGAGCTTCGAAATTCCCCGGATCTATCGCAAGCGCCTTTTCAACCGATTTCAGCGCTTTGGCGTTTCTGCCCCCCTCCATTTTCTCGATAGCGTCGCGAACCTTCCTTTCGCTCCTCCCTTTCCTGAACAGGCTGTACCGTTCTGACAATAAATCCAGATACTGCCCGATATAGAAAAAGGCATTGAAGATCGCGAAGCTGAGTGCTCCGCTGAAAAAAGCGATAAGGAGCACAACGACAAACGGAAGATTTATGGTTTTGTCGGGAGCATATGCAAATGAAAGGTTGGAAGGATTCAGGTATCCCAGATAAAGGAAAAACGAAAATGCCAGCAATAGCGGCGTTAACAGGCGAAAAGCCATATCATCTCTGCTGAATTACAGTTCTAATTTGAGCCTCTCCTCGTACATAGTCTTGCAGTCAACACATCTTTTCACATACGGCGCCGCCTCAAGGCGCTGAAAGGGGATCTCTTCCTCGCAGTCGATGCAGATGCCGTATTCAGTTTCGTCGTGCGCGATAAGATCAAGCGCCTCTTCTACAAGCTTCAGCTGCTGGCGGTCGACCTCCCCCTTCGAAAGCAATACCTGTCTGCTGTATGTGCGGGTGGCTTCGTCGTTTACATCAGGGACTTCACCCTGGAATTCATCATTGGAGTGTTTGTTAAGTTTGTCAACGCCTTCAATAAGATCGTTCCGCAGGTTTATAAGCCTGTTTTTAAGTGATTCCAATTCCTGTCTTGTCATATTAATTCACCTTCCAAGATTCTATCTCTTCCGCCTCAAGCGTTCCTGCGTCTACCCAAAGATTTTCCAGAGCATAAAATTTGCGCACATCCGACTGGAACACATGGATAATAATATCCTTGCAATCCATCAGTACCCATGTCCCCTGCCCTTTTCCTTCCACATGAAACTGCTTCATTCCGTTGTCGCGCAAAGCCTTTTCAACGCTATCCGAAATGGCATCCACCTGCCGCGACGAAGATCCCTCGCAGATCATGAAAAAATCGGCTATCGAGGATATCCCGCGCAAATCAAGCACCCGGACATCAATTGCCTTCTTGTCTACAACAGCATTGTAACATAATTTCAGCTTTACTTTTTCCCTTGTTGTGAGTTTGCTCATTTACCTGCCTTAATATAAATACCTTTGTCAATAATAAATTGTTCAACATCTTCCGGCACGATATATTTTATTGAGCCCCCTGCTGAAAGGATCTCGCGTATTATCGTCGACGATACGTCCAAAAGGAGAGTTGAGTAAAAAAATATCCTGTATCCCGTTTCCGCAATTAAATACACATCCGCATCGGCGCTATATGCGCCTTCTTCCCTTACAATACCGACTCCAAAGCGCGCCAAGTCTGTTGCCGCTTTATCGACCACTGTTTTAGTATCCCATCCCGGCCTGCCGGTGACAATAAAATTACATAATTGGAAAAGCTCCCCGGCTGACCTCCATGTATGTATCTCAGAAAACGCGTCGGTGCCGATTATGAAATAAAGGTCCCCCCCGGTTCTCTCCCTGAATTCTCTTATGGTGTCAATTGAGTAGCTCGCTTCCGTCCCTCTCCTGTCAATCTCCGTCCTTGAAACCTCGAATAACGGATTCCCCCTGGTCGCGATCTTGAGCATTTCATATCTCTCTTCGGCGGAGGCATGTATCTCCGTCTTATGCGGTGGAACAAGAGAAGGGACGAAAAAAACCTTTTCCAGGCCAAACCTTTGCACAGCCTGTTGCGCGCAGCTTAGATGCCCGATGTGCGGGGGATCAAACATACCCCCGATGAGACCTATCTTCAAACTTATCTCCTGACGTGGCCTTCGCCGACTGCGACGTATTTATATGTAGTCAGTTCCTCAAGCCCCATAGGGCCGCGAACATGAAGTTTTTGGGTGCTTATCCCCATCTCCGCGCCGAGGCCAAACTCCCCTCCATCGTTAAACCGCGTGGAAGCATTTACCATTACAGCTGAAGAATCGACCGCTCGAACGAACTTCTCCCCCCTCTCTTTGGAAGGGGTTACTATCGAATCGGTATGGTGGGAGCCGTACTCTTCGATATGATCCACCGCCTCCTCCATCGAATCTACCATCTTTGCCGAAATGACAAGCGAAAGGTACTCCTCCGTCCAGTCTTTTTCCGTAGCCGGTTTCGCCTTGGCATAAAGCTCGCAAACCCGGCTGTCGCCCCTTATCTCCACCCCTTTCTCCGCAAGCGCATCAAGGAGCTTCGGGAGGTTGGCTCTCCAGGCCGAATGGACTATCAGCTTTTCTGCCGCGTTGCACACGCCGGGCCTCTGTGTTTTTGAATTTATCACTATGTCGCGCGCTGTCTCAAAAGGGGCCCCTTCATCCACGTAAACGGAGCAGACCCCTGCGTCATGCTTCACCACCGGAATAGTGGAATTTTCCGAAACGAATTTGATGAGGCCGGGACCGCCGCGCGGGATTATCACGTCAATATATCTGTTTAGCTTCAGCATACTCAGCACGGCCTCCCTGTCGGTTGTGGCTATGAACTGAATCGCGTCGGATGTGATGCCCGCTTTTGAAAGTGAATCGGAAAGAACCTTCACGATGGCAAGGTTTGAATTGAAAGCTTCGCTCCCGCCGCGCAGTATCACAGCGTTGCCCGATTTTATGCATAGCGCGGAGGCGTCCGCCGTGACATTCGGCCTCGATTCGTAAATTATCCCGAAAACGCCGATAGGTATCCTCACCTTGTGCACCTTGAGACCGTTCGGGCGCACTATTTCATCGTACACCCTCCCGACAGGATCCGGCAGGGCGATAATGTCCCTTATTCCCTTCGCCATCCCTTCGACCCCTTTCGCGTCGAGGCGCAATCGGTCGAGCATCGCGTCGGTCAGGCCGTTCTTTCTCCCTGCTTCAAGGTCCTTTCCGTTCTCCCCCTGGATGAACGATGAGCTTTCAATGATGGCCTTCGCCATGATCTCAAGCGCCCTGTTCTTCTCCTCCGTATCAAGCAGGGCAAGAGCGCGAGCGGCGCTTCGCGCCCTCCTTCCAGTTTCCTCTACCGGTATATCCATTCCTATTTCCTCTTAGCAGCCGTTTCTTCCAGCACTACAAGATCGTTCCTGTGCACCACTTCGTCAAATGTTTTGTAGCCGAGAGTCTCTTCGATATCGGAGCTTTTTTTACCCATGATCTGCCTCATTTCAAAAGCGTGATAATTGACTATCCCGCGGGCGATCTCTTTGCCGCCATCCGCCTTGATAATAACCGATTCGCCAGATTCGAATTTTCCATCCACCCCAACCACGCCGGATGGCAACAGCGATTTACCCTTGTTCACTATCGCCTCCCGCGCCCCTGCGTCCACTGTGAGCGTTCCTTTCGGCTTCAGGACGTGTCCTATCCAATGCTTGCGGTTCGCGATCTTCTCCTCCTTCGGATAAAAGAAAGTTCCCCCTTCCCCTTTGAAAAGAGCCTTCTCAATCGACTCCTCCACTTTCCCGCCGATTATCCATGTCGGCACGCCGTAGGCCGAAGCCTTCTCCGCGGCTATTACTTTAGCCTTCATGCCCCCCGCCCCGGTGGCGGTACCGCTTTCCCCGGCGAGGTTTCTTATATGGTCGTTTATGACCGGGACCGAATCGATTTTTTTAGCTCCGCTATTCTTTATCGGATCCGAATCGTACAGACCGTCAACATCAGAAAGTATAAGCAACAGGTCGGCATCGACAACGGAGGTCATCATCGCTGACAGGGTATCGTTATCTCCAAATTTTATCTCGTGCACGGCGGCAGAATCGTTCTCGTTAATGATAGGGATGACTCCCAGGTCCAGGAGGGCGGAAACGGCGTTCCTCGCGTTCAAGAACCGTCGTCTGTTCGAGATATCGTCGTGTGTCAGCAGTATCTGCCCGATCCTCCTCCCATGTTCGGCGAATGCTTTTTCGTACATGTTCATAAGGGCAACCTGCCCGACCGCGGAGGACGCCTGCTTTACCGGTATCGAAAGATGCTCCTGCGAAAGCCCCAGCGCGCGAGATCCGGCCATTACCGCGCCGGATGTAACGACTATTACCTGAAACCGGTCATTCTCCTCAAGGCGGCAAATGTCTCTCACCAAGCGTCTCATCGTCTCCACGTTTACCCCAGTTCCGTCGCTGGACGCAAGAACCCCGCTCCCGATCTTGACGATTACACGTTTTACCTTCTTGAGTATCCCAAGCCTGTTCTCTATGCTCATAACAGCTTAAAGTACCAAATACATGGAGCCTATAACAAGTCGATCGGATACGCGCCGATATACCTACCTTCAAATAAAATATATACTGGTGGCGAAATGAAAATTTTTGTCGAATTATTGTCGATACTGTTCGCTTCGCTGGCGGCGGTTTTCGTCCTGGGGAGGTGGTTCGAAAACTTCAACATGTTCGCCCCGGACAGGGAACATTCCATCTCCCCCGAGGAGTTCTCGCTTGCTCCGTCCGAGTCCTACGTCCCTTCCGGCAAAAAAGGGGAAAAAATACACTGCTGGTTCTTCAACGCGGGGGGAACAAAAACCATCCTCTATGTGCATGGCAACGCCGGCAACGTTTCGGACAGGATACCTGTCATTGCCGGCTACATCAAAAATGGATTTAACGTCTTCATCTTCGATTACCGTGGATACGGAAAAAGTGAAGGTCGGGCCACCAAATCGAATTTCCTGGAAGATGCCTTCACCGCGTACGCCCATCTCACAGGGGAGATCGGTATTCCGGCGGAGCAGATAATCATACTCGGTCAATCACTCGGAGGGATACCGGCTACCAGGCTTGCCACGCAGCGTAAAAACCGCGGGTTGGTATTGGAAGGGGCGTTTTATTCAGTCAGGGAGGTCGCTCGCGATATCTCCGACAGGTTCCCTATATGGATACTCGCATCACCCGATCTGGATAACGGAAGGGAGCTTAAAAAGCTTACCGTTCCGCTCCTGGTACTCCACGGCGAGCTTGACGGGACGATACCCTTCCGCCATTCGGCCCTGGTATTCGGCGCGGCGCCGGAAAACTCAGGGAAAAAGCAGAAAAGACTGGTGACATTCGAAAGCGGCGGCCACACCGACCTTTTCGCGATAGATCCCGAAAAGTATTACGGCTCCATCAACTCTTTCGCGGAATAAAAAGAACTTTCGCCTCTGACGTACAAGCCAGCGCTACTCCTTGCCGGCGATCATGTCTACTGCCTTGTTCAGCTGGCGCGAATTTCCGGCCAGATGCAGGACATCTCCCGTTTTCAGCTCGAAATCGGGCTGTGGGCTGGCGATGGTTGTTCCCTGTCTTTCAACGGCGATAACCATCGCGCCCGATTTTTCATGCAGGCTTATCTCCTTAAGCGTCTTGCCGGATGAGGCGCATTGAGACGGCAACCTGTATGTGACGATCGTGAATTTTTCAGTGATGGCCGTGTAGTCGGGAGACTCAGGCTTTTCCTTTACCGACCTGAGCATCATGTAGGCGGAACTCCTGACACTCTCCACCTGTTGCCCAACGACCTCATTGGTAACGCCGAAAACATGCAGAACATGGGCAAGTATCTCAATACTCGTTTCGAACTCTTCCGTTATCACCTCATCGGCCCCAAGCCTCAAAAGTGGCTCGATCTCCGTAACGTACTTCATCCTAGCAACGATGTGGAGCGCATGATTCATCTGCCTTGCGAGAGGAACAACCCTCCTCTCCATCGCCGGGTCGGAGATCGCCACTACAAGCACTCTTGCCGTCTCTATCCCGGCATGCGAAAGCACCCGCTCCCTGGTGGCGTCTCCATAGTGAATTGGCTCTCCAAGAGCGGCAAATTTCCGCACGGTCGCCGGATTCATCTCTAGGATGTTGTATGAAATGCCGGTCGCCTTTAAAACACGCGCCAGGTTCTGTCCGTTCAGTCCGAACCCGATTATGACCACATGCCCCTTTATCTTTTCATAAACTCCGAATGGACTTGCGTCAGCTTCATCCTTCTTGCCGCTTTTGGATCGATGATCTATCCATATATCCCTCAGCTTCTCGCCAAGTTTCATCATGAAGGGGGTGCTCCCCATCGTTAGAACAGCCGCCGCCAGGAACGGCTGATAAATGTCGCCGAGGTCCAGACCTATCCTTTTTCCGAACTGCAGAAGAATGAAGGAGAACTCCCCTATCTGGGAAAGGGAGAGGCCTGTGACAATCCCGAACCTGAACGGGTACTTGAATATTACGGAAGGGAGCGCGGCGGCAGGAAATTTCACAAGCACAACGCAGATGGATAAAATCAGAACGAGACCGATATTATCAATCGCGTAATGCAGGTCTAGAAGCATCCCTATGGAAACGAAGAAGAGCGAGTTAAGACTGTCGCGGAATGGAAGTATATCCGCAACAACCTGATGGCTGTATTCCGAATCGGAGATCATCATCCCGGCGAGGAACGCCCCGAGAGCAAGAGAGAGTCCAACCAGGTGGCTTAAATGCGCCGTGCCGAGACTTAGTATCAATACAACTATGACGAACAGTTCCCGGTTTCTCGTTTTTACTGTCTCATGCAACACCCATGGAACCACCCATTTGGTGCCGACTACCACGGCGAAAATAAGGAGAAGACCGGTACCCCCCATTTTTATAAATTCCGAAACGTCCGCCTTCCCGCCGACGAGCATCGGGGTTATAAGCATCATCGGTATTACCGCCATATCCTGAAACACCAGGAGACTTGTTATATCCGCCCCCTGTTTTGTGTGTACCTCCCCCTTATCCATGAGGAGCTTCAGCACAACCGCCGTGCTGGAAAGGGATACAAGCATCCCGGTAAAGACAGCCAGTTCAAACTGCCCGAACACAAGGTACATCCCTACCGTAACGATACCTATTGTTACCAGCACCTGTATTGATCCGCCGATAAAAACCATTTTCCCCATCTGGATTATCTTGGTCATGGAAAATTCAAGGCCGACGGTAAACAGGAGGAGCGCAACACCGATCTCGGCAAGCACCTCGATAACCTCCCTGTCCTGTACGAGTGAAAAACCGCTCGGGCCCAGAAGACCGCCTGTAACAAGGAAACCTACAATGGAAGGTATCCTTATTTTTCCGAAAAGGAACACTACAAGCGCAGAACCGGCGAAAATTATCAGAATGTCCTGTAAATAACTGCCAATCATTTATTGAATCTCACAAAGGGGTGATTTTATATCTTGCACAATTATAGCCGTTTCAACGACGGCGTGCCGGGGCCAAACTTCAGCGGCGTCATTCCGCTCTCCCTGATGACCGTCTCGACCCCCTTTCTATTGGAAGGGTGGCAAAAAACGGCGAAACATCCCCCACCCCCCGCGCCGCATATTTTCGGGTGGCTCCCTCCCTTTCGGAGTGTATGAAATACCTTTCCAAGCCTTTGCGGAATTACGGACGGCCCGAACTTCTCCCTTATCCGGTTCTCCCTGTCCATCAGCGATCCGACCTCTTCCCAATCCCTTTCCGAGAGCGCTCCTTCCATTTCCAGCGAATTCGCCGCTATCTCGCGAAATATTTTCCTTGCCTTGAAATCCCCCTCTACCCCTCTTTTAAACATTACCCAGTTGGCCTTACCCGAAACGCGGGACTCCCCCGAATAGGCCAGAACCAGCCTGCTGCAAAGCTCGCGCGAATCGACGTCAAGTTTCCTGTATGCCATCCCGCTCCCATCCATTACGACCCCGCTTACCCCCCCCTGCAAGGCGGCGATATAATCCTGCGTCCCGGTCGGGATCCCGAGATGGCGGGCTTCGAGGTTTTTGGCCATCTCCAATATCTGCAGTTTGTCCATCCTGCGGCCTGATATTTCGCAGAAGGTTCTGATAACCGCGATCAGGAGCGACGACGATCCCCCAAGCCCGGCCCCTGCGGGCGACATGCAATCCACGGCAAGCTCCCACCCGCCGGTAATTTCAGGGAAGCATTCATACCCCCTGTGGAAAAGTGTCTTCGCTTTTTCGTCGACTCCCCTCTCCAGATGAAAAACCTTCCCCATGTGCCGGGCATTTACCGTCACTGCTCTGGAGCCAGGGATCTTCCTCGCCTCGACTGTCGCGTACAAATTGATGCCGATGTTTATGCAGACAGCCGGCGCGAAAAGCGCCGATAAGGGCCATATATCCAGTGTCCCTCCGGCCAGATCTATGCGCGTCGGCGTCCTTGCTGTTATCATTTCCTCTATTATTGATAAGAATCCGCTTTCAGTCTATAGTTGTTACATGACAAATAAAATGCAACTTGACAGTTTAAAAGGCGCTCATATTCTAATTGTCGACGACCAGCAGGCAATCGCGCAAAAGCATCAAAAATTTCTGGCCGAATATGGGTGTGATTCGGACATTGCCGAGGACGGCAATACCGCTCTGGAGATGGTCAAGGGAAAATCTTACGACCTGATTATCGCCGACATAAATATTTCAGGGCTTGGCGGGATTGAATTGATCGGGAAACTGCGCAAAATAGACAAAATGCTCTATGTGATAATTATCACCGGAATGATGGAAACGGACTTGACCATCAAGGCTATCAAATTCGGGGTTGTCGATTATCTCATCAAGCCGGTTCAGCAGGTCGATCTGGCGGACTCTGTAAAAAAGGCGCTCGAAAGAGGAAGGAGAGCCCCTGCCCCCGAGAAAACCATCGGAAGCGAAGAGATAGGATTCACCGAAAGCGCCTTCTATTCGGCCTCGCTTTTCATAGACGCAATAGAGTCGAAAACAAAATATTTCAATAACTGGTCCGAGGCGGTCGCCGACCTATGCATGAAACTAGGCAAGGCGCTCAAGATGCAGGAAAACGATCTATGGAACCTCCGCTCCGCCGCGATCCTGCACGATATAGGAAACTACGATTTTGAGCACGGCCTGATAGAGAAAAAAACTCTCTCCAACGAGGAGAAAGAGATGCTTAAAAACCACACCCAAACATCCGCCAGCATCTCAACCAGCCTGAACGCCAGCGAGGAAGTAGCTGAAATTATCCGGCACCACCACGAGCGGTTTGACGGTCTCGGTTATCCCGACGGCCTGAAGGGGGATAGCATACCGCTTGGGTCGCGCATCCTTACTATCATCGATGCCTATGTGGCAATGCGCTCCGAACGACCATACCGGGCTAGCCTCGACAAGGAAACCGCCATTTCAGAACTCCGCAAACACTCCGGAGAGCAGTTTGATCCGGTGATCATCAAGAAATTCATAAAAATCCTGGAACGCGAAGGAGATGCCTGAAAAGTTCTCAACTAGCGCGGCCAGATACGCCTCTCTTGACCTCGGTTCCAACACGATACGCCTTCTTGTCTCTGAATCCACCGCCAACGGTTTCCATACAGTATTGTCCTCCCAGATCATCACAAGGCTTGGAGAGGGGATGCACCGCACCGGAACCCTTTCGCCCGTCGCGATGGAACGCACCATCAAAGGGATCGAATCCCTCCTGGCGGAGGCTGAAAGACTAAAACCGTTCCGTATCGCCGCGGTCGCGACCCACGCGGTGAGAAGCGCAAAGAACAGGGAAGAATTCGAAAACCTTTTCCGCAACCGCACGGGATTTCCCCTGTCGGTCATAGAATGGGAGAGCGAAGCGGGGCTCGCTCTAAAAGGGGTTGAATCCGCCATAAATAAAAGCGGACCGATACTCCTTTTCGACATCGGCGGCGGAAGCACGGAATTCATATACCGCGACGCCGGAGGGGGGATAAGGTCGGTCGGCACGAACATCGGGGTCGTAAGGCTTACCGAAAGCTATATCAGGCACGCCCCTCTGGAGATGAGTGAATATAAGACTCTTGAATCGGAGTTGAAAAATGAGATCCGCGGGGTAAAGGAGAAACTCGATATCAAGGACGCATTCACCCTCGTAGGTACAGCGGGAACCGTCACCTCCATAGCCGCGCTCCACCTCGGGATGGAAGAGTACGACCCGGACCGCATTACCAATACCATCCTGCGTGACATGGATATAAGAAAGGTGCTCGAAGAGATAGGAAAAATGTCCCTTGAGGAGCGCGGGAAATTGAATCCCCTGAAGAGCGGGAGGGAGGATCTCGTGATCCCCGGAATCTGTATAATACTCTGCATAATGGATATCTTCGGCATCGACAAATTGACTGTGTGCGATTCCGGGCTGAGGGAAGGGGCTCTCCTTTCGCTGAAGGATTCAACACTGCCGGGGTACGACATATGAGAATACTTTCGCTTCTCGTTCTCTCCCTCTTTCTCCCTGCTTTCGGCGATAGCCACTACTCGCATGTAGTCGAGGGGAACAAGGAATACGAAAAGGGTGATTACTCGAAAGCGGCGGAGGAGTATACCGAGGCGCTGAGATCGCGAAGCTCCGATGCCGCGAAATTCAATCTCGGCAACTCCCTTTACAAGGCCGGGGAACATGAAAAAGCGGCAAGTCTTTATTCGCAGGTTTCGAAATCCCCAGACAAATCTATCTCGGACAAGGCCCTCCTTAACTTCGGGCATTCAAGCTACTGGGCCGGAACCGCCAATATGAACGGCGGCGACCTTGAAAAGGCCGAGGTGAACCTCAAAAACGCCGCGGCAAGCTACAGGAAATCGCTCCTTGAAAATCCTGCCGATCTCACCGTCAAGAAATACCTTGAGCACACACTGGCGAAACTCAAGGAGCTTGAAAAGATGAAACAGGAAAATCAGGATAAAGAGAAACAGGATAAGGATAAAAAGAACGACGACAAGAACAAGGATGGAGAGGAAAAGGAGAAGAGCGAAAACCCGGAGGAAGAAAAGAGCGAGGAGCAGAAAAGCGAAGGGGAAGAGCAGAAAAAACAAAATAATCCTGATGAAGAAAAAGCGGACGCAAAACCTGAAAACGCCGATGAAGAGAAAAAAGAGGGTGAACTAAAGCCGGAAGAGATGGAGAGGATACTGAACGCCCTTGAACAGGACGAGAAGAAGGTGCAGACCGAAGTGAGACGAAAAAACATTGAAGAGAGATCGCTGGAAAAAGATTGGTGAAAAATCTACAAGCTCGACTGGCAATAATCGGAGGTAGCCGCGCCTACGACCTCCTCTCGAAGAGCTCTTTCGGCGAAAGGAGCGCAAGCATAACCCCCGATACACCTTTCGGAAAAAGCGCCCCCATTCATTTCTTCAGCGGCGTCGGATTCACATACGCATTCCTTTCGCGTCACGGCGAAAAATCCTACGAAGTCACCGCCCCGGATGTGAACTACCGCGCGAATATCTGGGCGCTAAAGGAACTGGGAGTGGAGAGGATAGTTTCATGGTCGCAGCCTGGCGGGATAAACAGCGAGATGAAACCTGGGGATTTTGTCATCACAAGCGACATCATCGACCACACAAAAACCCGTGACTCGACATTCTACGCAAGGACCGGCCTCGGATTCATAAGGATGGGTGAGCCGTTCTGCAGTGAGACAGCCGGCACGCTTCGGGCGGCTGTCGCGGCAACCGGCAATTCGTTTCATGACTCGGGGATCTACTGCTGTACTGAGGGACCAAGGCTTGAGACCCCGGCTGAAATACGGATGTTCAAATCGTGGGGAGCCGACCTCGTCGGAATGACCCTGGCGACCGAGGCGTTTTTGGCAAGGGAACTGGAGATCTGCTACGCCTCCATATGCATGATAAGCAACTTCGCCGAAGGGGTTACGCCAAGGAAATTCAAGGAAGGCGTCCTTTTTGAGGGGATGCTGAACGAGGCGGAAACAGAAAAGGTAGAACGCTCCATATCCCTTTTCCCTCAGATAATGGAAAACGCCCTTCAAAGGCTTACCCGGCTGAAACGGGGGTGCAAATGCGGCCTCTCCATGGAACGCTACCGCCGTTCGGGAAAGCTCTCCGGCGACCTCCTTTCGCACATCAGGGAATCTGTAAAAAAGAGTATCTGAGCCATCCCCCCTTCAGGAGTGGACCAGGGAATCCAAAAAACTCCCCTGATCTGATAAAATCGACCAAATCCCGGAAAATCGTCCGTCTAATTATAAATAAGGAAAAGATGATGATTTTTAACGATTTTTTAAGCATAAACGACACTCAGAGCGCTGTTTCAGCTAGAATAATCTCTTTTTACATTGGTGAAGATGCAGAAAGACGATTTGGAAGGCTCAGTGGAACAGGATATCGACCTGGTATCGAAAATATCGGACGGGGACGGGAAATCGTGGGAGCGATTCGTCCATTCCTATTCGGGTTGGGTGCTCTACAGGGCGAGAAAATGGTGCGAAAGCCACTGCCCCGTATCAATGGCGGAAGCCGGATGCGGCCTCCTCTCCATACACCGGAAGATGGAAGGCCACCCGTCCGCCTATCGACGGGAGGAGTGTGACGAAGGTATGGATATCTATATCTGGATCTTTCAACAGCTTCAAAAGAGGGTCTCCCGGTATTCGGGGCGGAACAAAAGCCGTCTCTCCACCTTCGTTTGGCAAATACTCAACTCAAGGGAATTGTATATCGATTGGCTTAGGTGGAGATATGGCAGAGTTATATAGTCAAACCGCCTACGCGAGGCTCCCTTCGGAGATAAAAAAACTTTCGAAGGACGCGCAAACCGCCTGCATATCGCTACGGCTAAGGAAAACCGAAGAGCAGATCGCCAGGGAGACCGGAATTGATACCGAGCGCGTGACCGAACTGGCGGACGAGGTGAGGCGCACCCTTATCCTGAACGGCAAATACGACCTTATATCGGATCCTGTTTTCATTCCGCTCGACTCCGCAGAAGTGGAACCGTCGTCGAATGAGGGGGCCGGGCCTGAGGAAAAAATCGTACTTGGAAAATTCCTGAAAAAACTTGAAGAGTCGTTGCAGACTCTTCCCGTCGCGGAAAAGCAGCTGCTCCATCTCTTTTTCCAGCAGAGGATGAGCGCCCAGGAGATCGCAGGGTTCATGGGGAAACTTGGAAACGTCCGCGGAAAAAGCGAGGCGGAGGTCTTCGGCGACATCGAAAAAGCTGTCAGGAAACTGCTGTCATCTATCGAGGAATCTACCCCCTTGGGGCGCGGCACGCTGACCGTCAAGGGATTAAAAGAAATACTTCACGAAACGGGGGTGGAAGCATGAACCATCTCACCACCACCGAGATACTGCAGATCGTGGCAGGCGGAAAAGACGATTCTGGCCACCTCAAATCATGCAGTGTCTGCACCGCAAAAGCTGTAGGGATGGCGGAATTTCTTTCGGCGGCGAAGTATGCAAAACCTTTTGAAGGCGCAAGAGGGGCAAACTGTCTTTCCATCGAGGAGATCGCCGAAGCGATGGATAGTTCAGGCGGTGAACCTTCACGCATGGAACATGTAAGAGAGTGCCCGCACTGTTTCCAGAATGCGGCATACTATTTCACCGAATCCAACAGGATGGAAAAAGCGAGGGACAGGATCGCGCCGCGCCGTTTCGTGGACGCCGCGCTCGAAATAATCCCCCCGAAAGAAAACTCTGAAAACATATTGTCGTGGCTGAAACGCTGGGTGCTGATCCCCCTCCCGGCGTACGCCGCGGCAGTTTTATTGATCTCGTTCATGCTCTACACTCCGGAGATGTCGCTTGTCCCCGGCTCCGGCGGAAAAGATTTCGTCATTTACAAAAAGACCAGCAATGAAATGCCTTATTTTTATTTTGGCGCCAAAGGGGAGAGAATCGGCTCTGCCGACGCCGAGATGATCACTTTCCTCGCCGGGGAAAACGTCCGGTTTAAATGGAAAGAAGTGGAAGGTGTTTCGGAATACTTTTTCGTTCTGCAGGATACGACCGATGTGGCACCGCGCACAGTGTATCAGCAGTCAACCATGAAGACCGATTTGGACGTTAAGCGCGGATACCTGAAAGCCGGCAGAAGCTACCGCTGGATTACGGCCGGCGGCCTCCCGCCCGACAGCTACTTCGTCGGCGAAGCATCCTTCTCAGTGAAGTAAGCCTCCACGTAAAGAGTTTCAGGCATTCAAACATAACCCTGCAACTTTGAATCGCCCTTTCGACTGCCGAAAAGGCCTTGTTGATTGTTCTATTGAATACTAGAGTTCTTAAGCACTCTAATCCACGTGGACTTTTTTTCTGCCGGAGAGGAGCGCTTTCATATCAGCGGCGGGGATCGGCTTGCTGAGGTAGTATCCCTGGATCATGTCGCATCCCGCTTCACGCAAAAGCTCATACTGTTCCTTCGTCTCCACCCCTTCGGCAACGACTTTCAGGTTCAGGCTGTGACCCATGGAGATGATAGCCATTATTATCTTCGCCTCGTCTTTGCTCCTTGCGATATCATCCACGAACACCTTGTCGATCTTCAGAGTATCGACGGGGAATTTTTTCAGGTAGGCAAATGACGAATAGCCGGTCCCGAAATCGTCTATCGAAATACTTATCCCCATATCCTTCAATTTCGCCAGGATAGATATCGCGCTGTCGACGTCATGCATAACCATGCTCTCCGTGATCTCAAGTTCCAGTCTTTCCGGGGGGAATTCCGTTTCGTTCAATATCTCCTTTATCTTCTGCGCAATGTTCGGCCCCCTGAACTGTCTGGCTGAAAGGTTCGACGCCATCATTATCGGCCCCAACCCGGAATCGATCCACGATTTACCAGTAACGCAGGATGACCTCAATACATCGTCGCCAATCCTGACTATAAGGCCGGTATCTTCGGCAACTTGCATAAAGGATACCGGATACATCACCCCGACTGTCGGATGGTTCCATCTGACAAGCGATTCGACCCCCGATATTTTCCCGCTTTTTATATCGAGCTTCGGCTGGTAATGCACCATCAACTGATTTTCATCAAGTGCTATGCGAAGGTCTTTTTCAATATTCATTTTGTGGATGGCCAACTCGTTCATCTCTGAAGCGAAAAACTGGTATCTGTTCTTCCCCTCGCTTTTCGCGCGGGCCATCGCGATATCACTGTTCTGCAACAGATCCTCCGCCCGCTCGCCATCGGCTGGAAAAAGCGTGATGCCGAGGCTCGCCGTCATGTGCACTTTATCGGCACCGATAGAGAAAGGTTTTTCGAAAACCTCTATCAATTTCCTGGCAACGTTTGCCGCGTGCCCCAGGTTGTGAACGTCTTCAAGGATCAACGCGAACTCATCACCGCCAAACCGTGAAACGGTGTCAACCCCTCGCAGTCTTTCCGAAATCCGCTTTCCGGCTTCCTGCAAAAGAATATCGCCAGCGGCGTGCCCCATGCTTTCGTTTATTTTCCGGAAATTATCTATCCCCACAATGACAAGCGCAAATGAAGCATCGTTCTCCTTGCCAAAAGCGATGGACTGGGCCAATCGATCCATCAGAAGGGTTCTATTTGGCAATCCGGTAAGGGCGTCATAGTTCGTTCTGTACTTCAGCTCCTGCTGGCTTTTTTTCACTTCCGACATATCATGGAAAACGGCGATATACTTTTCGACATTGCCGAAGTCATCATTAACGGCAGTAATTGACAGCAGCTCGGGGTATGCTTCACCGTTTTTCCGGCGGTTCCAAATCTCCCCGCTCCATGAGCCTGTGGTTATGAGATCTTTCCACATTATCTCGTAAAATTTTCTTGGATGCCTGTCCGAACGCAAAATGTTGGGCTTTTTCCCGATGACCTCCTCTTTGGGGAAACCGGTTATCCTTGTGAACGAGGGGTTCACCGTAAGGATGCTCGCGTTCGCATCGGTGATCATCACCCCCTCCAGCGCTTTTTCGAAAACCTTGTCCGCGAGTTTGAACTGATCCTCCGACGCCTTCTGCGATGTAATGTCATGAACAATGCCTATCAACCTTTCAGGCTTTCCGCCATCATCGCAATATATCTGCCCCTGTGCGAAAACCGTCGCCACATTTCCATCGAGACGCGCGAGGCGATGCACGAGCTTGTATTGCCCACCCCCCTTGATCGCGTTGTCGATGGCATCCTGCACCTTTTGCCTGTCGTCTGGATAGATGGATTCCATAAAAAGCCTGTAGGTGGCCTTAACCTCTTTTGCGGTATATCCGAAAATTACATACGCTTCATCCGACCATGCAACATCCCCCGATGATATCTCCAACTCCCAGCTCCCCACATGGGCGATTGACTGCGCCTTTACAAGTATCTCTTCGCTCTTTTTAAGCGCCTCCTCGGCTTTTTTCCTTGATGTGATGTCTAAGCAGTAAACGTATGTGAAATCCTTATTCTCAACCGGAGTAAACGTAAGCGAAAAATACTTGTCTTTTGCAGATATCTCCAATTCGCGCGCCTCTCCTGTTCGCTTTGCGTCCAGAACCGATTCATCCCACCTGTCGGGGATCCTGCCGCCAATGCCGATACCAACCGAATCTAGAAAAGGTTTTGCCGACTTATTGGCAAAATCTATCACACCCCCGGAATTCACGCGGAAGACTGGATTTGGATTCTCGTATGGAAACCTGGCTAGAAGGTTCAGCTCATCCGCGCTCAATTTACCGCTGTTCATATTTCCATTTTACCTTTTACTTTTGCAAATGGTCGGCTTCCAATGATATTTGAATTTTCAAGTTACTTCCCCGCAACAGGTAAATATCGCCATGCATCGGTTTTCAGTTATATATTTTACTAGTCAAAACGGGATTTCTGAAATCGCTTTGATTCGTTTCACTCTTTTGACGGGACACCGGAACGCAAACTGTAACAGGAGGGGAGTGAAAACCGGCGAATCCCCGCGATCCCAATCTAAAAACCTACGTCGATCGCGTGGATCATCCTTTTGGCTTCCTTGAAATCAGGATTCATTTTCAGCGCGTGCTCGAATATCTTTCTCGCCTCTTTTATCTGCTTGTCTTCAAGGAGCGCGCGCCCGAGATTGTAGTAGATATTTTCATCTTCAGGATCTACCTCGATAGCTTTCTGGTATTGTCGAATCGCTTTTTTATAATCGTTCTGCCTTCTGTATATTATCCCCAGGCTGTTATATATGTTAGTCGTGTCCGGGCTGATCTTCAGCACCTCCTTGAACGCGTCCTCGGCCTCCTTGTCCATATTCCTTTCGAGAAATATCTCGCCTGCTTTTTCGAAATATTTTTCGGCCTGTTCCGGTTGACCCTTTTTCAAATATACATCTCCCATTTTTCTATACGCGCGCGCGTGGGAGTTGTCTATCATTACGGCTTTTCTGAAAGCAACGATGGCTTCATCATACTTGCTCTGGGCAGTCTTTATGTATCCGATGTTGTAATAGACTTCAGCCGACTCGTTTACAGATATTATTTCGTTCAGCACCTTTAAGGCCTCATCCAATTCTCCGGTTTCAAACAGCTTCATCGCCTTCTGAAAAAGGTCCTCCACCTGCTCGGCTTTGGGGTCGCTTTTCGACCCTTCAATTATCTGGGTTAATTTTTTGTCCAGCTGTTTATCATTTATAGGCTCTACGAAAACTCCGGAGACCCCGTATTTTCCCGCTTCTATGACCATCTGTCTGCTGACCGCGGGGACGGCGAGAAAAAACGGTATGCGGTAAAGCTCTTCATCGGCGGAAATAACCTTTAACAGCGCCAGGCCGTTCATGTTCGGCATATCCCATCCGGAAATGATGATGTCAACGGCACGGCGCTTCAGGATGTTGAATGCGGCCGCGCCATCACCGGTGTGTTCAAAATTTTTGTATCCAAGAAGTTTAAGCTGCTGGATCAGCTGTGCCCTTTTTTTGGTAAACGGCTCTACTATAAGGATAAGCAGCTTATCCTTCTCTTTTTTCGCTCCCTTGATCATTCCATTATCCCGTGTTTATGACATTTATTCCGTTCACGAAATTATACACTACAAATCAAGCCTCGCCTTGCCGCTCTTCTTATGTTCCGACCTGCTAATTTTTTCAGCCATATCCACGCCCCGTTCGATTTCACTTTTCATCATTGGGTCATTTTGCGAGTCGGGAACAGTTATATGCATGGAAAATTTCCTGCCGATAGTTTGTGTGGTCGTTTTCATTTCGTTTATCTCCCTGTATGCTTCCCGCGGTTTCAACCTCCTGTAGGTGTATTCGCCCCACGAGTCCAGAAGCACCAGATCTACCCTTTTCATCTCCCCTTCTATCTTCCCATACCCGAAATTCGGCACCACGAATACCTTTATGTGATATTTGTCGGCGATGTAATCCTTTCGCTCAGGTTCCGGCTGTGCATCTGATACAAAAAACCGGTACATCCCGGCAAGTATCTGACTGACATCCGCAAAGCTGTACAGAGGAACCTTTCCGAAAAAATTCAGCCTGGTATCCGGATTCCAAATGCCGTTAATGGCCATCCATGCCAGCATGCCTATCAGCGACCCAAACTGCGCTATCGGCTTTGAGATATTCTTGTAGGTCGACTCCACGGCGTTCAGCATTTGAAAATTGTATAACGACCAGACCCTTTCCCCTGATGAACCGGTTTCCGCAACCAGTGTAATATGAGACGGCGGCGTTGACGGTTTTGCCCCCGGATACATGAAGGAGATCTTTCCGGGACGCTTTTCGAAATAGGTGAACAGTTTTCTCCCGAGAACCGCCATATCCGTTTTGGAAATATTTACCGCTTCACTGCTATGCTCCTTGAGCCAGTTTGCCAGTCGGATATATGTATCCAAAAAGTACCGGTTGACCGCTCCTAGCGCCTGATACGATCTGTCAACCGCAAGGCCGAAATCTTCGCTCATAGCTTTAGATACGGCAGACGACCACTTCCATTCCGCAAGAAGTTCCGTGATAATCCGCTCCCTCCCGGTCTTTGGGATTACGTCCCCCTTAAAAAAGAGGTCTGCCTTTTCGGGCGTGAATCCCAACTTCAGCAAAAATGCGCCGCACATAAGCTGTACCTCTTTTTTCATCCCGTTTTTCTGGTAATAGCGCACTACCCTTTCAAACATCATCCTGTAGGGATCTATATCACCAGTCGATTCCCCCGATTTCAAAATCTCCTTTTTCAGCTCATCGCAGAGAAGGCCTTTTTCCGGCTCCAGCAGATAGCACTCGAGAAGTCCCATCTTCAGCACCGACTTGAAAGGCGAACCTATTGCCTTGTTCATTTGCCATAAGGCTCCCCCGAAAAACTCCTGCGGTTCCGCCTTCAATATATAACCGAGATCCACATAGTTTTCCGCCTCTCTCCCCAGATGAACCATTACTCTGTCGACAAATTCCGAATATTTTTCCTCCAGAAGCCCCGGAGGCACAATCCACCAAAGAGGCCTCTTCCCGGCGATAAATATCGCGGTTCGATAGAACTCGTCCTTGAAGAGCCTCCCCAACGCAGTCCCCACATTTTCCCGGTCCGTTTCTCCAAAGCGGTTTTCGCGAAACTCAACAAGATCGGAAATAAAGAAATGAACTTCCAGACCGTGTTCCCTCATCGCCCAATCTTCGATTGACGAAAGTTTTTTCTGAAAACTTTCCAGACAGCTCTCGGACAAACGGCTTTTGTCCACTATGACCACATAATCGAAATCCGATTTCTCCGTCTGCCCCACCGTCCCCAGACTGCCGACCAGCATAAGGGAGATAATTGCCGGCTCAGCTTCGCTTTTTACTAGCTCAACACCCTGGAAAAAGCGGTTGAACCCGGCCATGTGCGACTCCTTCGGCTCCCATGATGAGATGCCGCATATAGCGTCCTTGGGACATTCAAGCCCCTCAACATCGTTGAAGTTGAAAAACAGCAGAACCGGCACGGCTGAGAAAAGGCTCTGTTCGTCGTCATTGAAATTCGAAGAGGCATTGTATACTCTCTGGATGTTGTAAGAATCAAACGCGTGCCGCAAATCGGAAAATTTAGCGCTTGCATTACCAGGCTTCAAAAGCTACCTCCTATCCCGACCTGCCCAAATCGCCGAACCCTATTCTATTGCGCGATGGGTCGACTTGGAAATACTTCACCTGATTCCAAAACCAAAACATCGGCGCCATCCCGCGCTAATAACCTGTTATTCCGGAAAGCAGTTCGGCGAAAAAAAGAAGAATGGGAGTTCCCTGTCCGCCAACACATTATATCTTACAGCCTCCTCTTCAAGAGCGGAGATCCTCCCGCGCAGTTTTTCCCTTTCAGGTTCAAGCTTGCCTATCAGGAAATCGTTCAGCTCCGAAATACGCGCGCCGAGCTTTTTCTTGTCGGCTCCCTCCTGTTTTATCTCGAGAATCAGGCGTTCCTTTTCATCGTACACCTCTTCAGTATCCCCCGTCATTTCGAGATAATCCTCAGGGTGGAACCTCATCTCACGCTCTTGCTGCGTCAACTCACTTATTGCCGATGCCGGGTCTGTCAATCCTTCTACCTCCAGCGTGCATGAAGCGACTGCGAAGACCGGCGGCGTCATCCCGAAAAGGGAGCTGACAATTTCGTCTGTCACCTGATCGTATTTTGCTCCGCCGATGCCGTGCACGAACAGATCGCCTAGAAAGAGACGTTGCAACAATGAAAGGGCCACGGCTCTAGGCCATATTCTTATCCCCGCATCAAGGCATGCTTGTTTCAGTTTTTCAGGAGAGTCAATCTCCATCTCCCCGTTTGCATCAATATATATTTTTCCATCCCTGGCCTTTGCAAATAGCGGGCTTCTCTCCCCCCCTTCCACTTTCCAAAGGAGGGTTTCAATATTTCCATCCTTTGCCTGAAGGTCAGGAAACGGATTTGCAGCGGATCTCAACTGATGCGCTCTTCTGTAATTCGCCAGGGACGAATTGAACGCGACCCTAACCTCGGCTCCCTTTGCGATAAGATGATAGACAAAGATATGGAAATTGTCCGTCATGCAGATCTCCGAAAGCGGCAACTCGAACACCCCTGATGATAATTCGGGGCAGTACTCTCGCTTGAGCATCAGCATTACGTCACGCATCTTGCCGGGAAGATTTCCCGAGCGCTCCCCTATCACCTTTTCCAGGAATTTTTCCGCGAACTCAAAACGCCCTCCGGGAATCGTTGAAAGATCGTCGAAAGCCTCTTCAAGGAATTTGCCGAGCCTATCCTTATCCGTCTTCGCATCCGAGTAGAAAATCGCTTCATCGCCCAGCGGGAGCATCGAAAGTTTCCTGATCTTCGGCCTCTCCCTGAAGGAAGGGACCTTCGCGGAGAAACATCCAGATGGCTCGGTGTCCATCGAAATCCATAGCGGATTAAACAATTCCGACTGTCCGGCCAAGAGCCTGTATTTGTAATAAACACCTGCGTGAAACGGATATGGCTGATGGCCCGACAATAGAAGTGGTTTATCAGGGTAAAATACCGGGACTTCTACCCCAAGACCTTCCATATATTCCAGAGCCATGGCGAACACCTCGCTACGCCACGATTTTGCGTCGATGCCGAAAAAGTTTGAGGGAATTTTCTTGTTGTTCTCTTCCGCGATCTTTCTCCAGTCGCGGTGCGGCGGTTTACAAAATGTTTCGCCCCTGCCCGGAATGGAGATCATGGTATAAGGTGATCGAAAGAGCGGACACCTATCTCTTCGAGCTTAACAAACGGTTCGCCGAATCCAACCCCTGCGAGATACCCGAAGTATGCGGCCTGCGCCCTGAGCCTGTTTATTATTTCATCTCCGCGAGGCTTATCTCCAGAATAGAACTGCGACCTGTAAACCTTCACGGCCTCAAGCTTCTGCTCGATTGTTTCAGAGATATCAAATATCAGCGTTGGCTCTATCATTTTCTTAAGATGGATGCAGAGGTAAAAGAATATTCTGGGCGGATAAAAAGGTTCACCCTTCATATCGGTCTTCGTGTACTTTGCTATAAATCTGGCCGACTGCGCCAGACTGGAAGCCGCTACATGGTCCGGATGCGCGTCAAGATGATATGGCGCGAGAATAACGTCCGGCCTTATCTCCCTGTAAACTTCTGCCAGTTTCACCCTCGCCTCGTCACTGTCTTTCATCCACCTGTTTTGAAGACCGAGATTTATCCTTCTCTCAACTTTAAGAATAGCGTTTGATTCCATGGTTTCTTTCGCCCGAACCTCCGGCGAGCCATATGGTGTCGGCTCTCCGTTTGTTAAATCGCAGATTGTTACGCTATCCCCCTTTTTTATGAGAGAAGCGACCGTCCCACCGGCGCCTAGCTCTATATCGTCCGGGTGGGCGCCAACGGCGAGGATATTTGCCATCGATTCATCTCCCTTTCAAGTACCTTCATGTAAAAATCGAGCCTTCTATCGGGATCATCCATTTGCGCGCCGAAGGAGCGATTCAGATTTTTATAGATCCTCGCGATAGGGAACTCCCCAACCTTGAATCCAAGATGAAAAGCCTGTATCCAGAATTCTATCGGAAACGCATAGCCATGCTCCCGCAAGTCCATTTTTACGAGAGATTTCACCTTGTACCCCTTCATGCCGCAAAAACCGTCGGTCAGCTTGTAGCCGGTTATTCTGTTTACATTCTCCGTGATGACCCTGTTGATGCGATATCTGTCGGGAGGGGGCTCGTCATTATTCTCCATCACCTTCAGGTATCTTGAAGCGGAGAAAACATCCAAATCTCCCATATCCCTGAAGATCGTCGGTATATGATGAGGCTCGTGCTGCTCATCACAGTCGATGGTCACCACGCAGCTGTAACCATTTTCAGCCGCGTATGAAAAACCGTCTATGAGCGATTTACCATAGCCCATGTTGGTTTTATGTGAAAGAACGCGCACACCCTTGAGGTTCGCGATTATTTCGGAAGTCCCGTCGGTAGATCCGTCATTTATTATCAGGATATCGCCGTCATAATAGCGCTTGATCGTCCGTATGACATTGCTGATGTAAGGCTCTTCGTTGAATACAGGTATTATGACAATACGTTTATCCGTGCAATGCTGCGACATAGCTTTCCTGTATTGATAAATAAACCCGGCGTAAAATGTTAAATCGGCTAGGCGTCAAGGGTTAAGTTGGCATTTTCAACCAGTGTATCCAGGTTTAGAATCACCAGCAACGTTTCCCCAAGCCTTCCAACACCAACAATATATTCGGAATCAAGTTTTGTGGACGAAGGGGGAGGAGGGGAAATAATGTTCTTCGGAATGCTGAAGACCTCCGTGACCTCATCCACCTCAAACCCTACGAGACCGACTGTCGTATTAACGAGGACTATTCGAACCTCCTCAATGTCGATATCCTCTTCGGGAAAATGAAAACGCTCCCGCAATGAGATCACCGGCACTACCTTGCCGCGCAGATTGAGCACCCCCTTCACGAAGCTGAGCGACCGCGGGATCCTGGTAATATCCAGATTGCGGATTATCTCCTGAACGTTCATGATGTTTATGCCGTAAAGCTCATTGCCGAGCTTGAACCCTACGAGTTGAACCATTTCAACGCCGGAATCTTCCTTCTCAACTACCTCCGAATACTCATCTCCGAACAGCGGAATATCTTCAACACCTGACATTCCATCGTACTGGCCGCCACTCTCATCGTTATCAAACGGCGTCCACTCTTCGCTGTTTTCACCGGTCGACTTCGACCCTTTAGGGGAGGTCACACTCTGAGCATACTGTGAGTGATTCGGCTCCTGTATGCGGGGTATCATTTTGGGAACCTTCCAGATGCTGTCGAGCTCCACTTCCAGCGGGTTGTGCCCAAGTATTTTATCCGCCAATTTCCACAATCTCCTTTGCAACGGAAGCCATTGCTTTCGCGCCGTGGGAATCGGGGGCGAAATCGAAAATCGTCCTGCCGAAACTCTGCGCCTGATCAAGCTTCATATCGTACTTTATAACCGTTTTTGACATCTTCCCGCCAAAATGATTTTTCAGTTTGTTCATAATGGATTCTACCAGAATAGTTTCCATGAAAAAAGTGGGGACCACCATCGAAAGACGCAACTCTTCATGGTCGAAATTCTCCCGGACGGTCTTGATGGTATCAAGTATCTCCGCGCATCCATCCAACGCCAGGTATGTAAGCGAGACAGGTATGACCACCTCTGTACATGAGTAGAGTATGTTCACCGTGAGAAGCCCTAGCGAAGGAGGCGAATCAATCAAGACATAATCGTACCCTTCGGCCTGTTCTATCTTGTCCCGCAGTTTCCTGTGCCTGTCGGGATGCTTTGAAACGTTCACCACCACGTCTGTGAGAAGCTTGTTTGATGGGATGATTGAAAGGTTGTCGTACTTTGTGTGCAAAACTACATCCTCTACTGAGATGTCTGGGTAAACAAGCAGATCAAAGGTTGTCTTTTTAAGCGTATGTATGTTCACCCCAAGCGATTTGCCGATGTGCCCCTGCGGATCCATGTCGATTACCAGGACTTTTTTCCCTTGAAGGGCTATCCATGCGGCGACATTTGATGAAAGGGTGGTTTTCCCGCTCCCCCCCTTTTCATTGACAAAAGCAATTCTCCTCATAATGCCTGAATATCCTTCAACGCTTTACCGCCTTTAATATCTGCGCTTTCATGTCTTCCAGCGGCAATATTTTATCGGCCAGATGCTCTTCAACTATTGCCCTCGGCATACCATAGACGACACAGCTTGCCCTGGCCTGGGCAAAAACCTGAGAGTTCCCCTTTTTCATCTCTCTTGCGCCGATCAATCCATCCTGCCCCATTCCTGTTAAAACTACTCCGAGCGCAGTACCGGGGAACGCCAAGGCGACGGAGAGGAGCATCTGATCTACACTGGGACGGTGGAGAGAGTTGGACGGTTCCGGATCCAGATCAATGACAGCCGGTGTAGTGCGCCCTTTTTTTACCTTAAGGTGGAACTCGCCGGGAGCGAGATAA
>Ga0224496_10000081_pt1 | contig 70493 bp, 63 predicted proteins | sample SF_Jul11_sed_USG_2_FD_168127 | JGI IMG/M metagenome (GOLD analysis project Ga0224496, IMG submission 168127) | Sediment microbial communities from San Francisco Bay, California, United States - SF_Jul11_sed_USGS_8_1 | ecosystem: Environmental > Aquatic > Marine > Sediment | place: USA...
CCTCTCTCCCATGGTGGCGTATCCTTTCCCCTCGGCGGCAACCGAGGCGTTGGTTGATTGCTCAACCAAAAGGCTACGCCGCCTTTCTCCTATTTCCACACCTAAAGATGATACCTCCTTGGCTCTCCATACGCCAACCGTCTCAGCGGCCGAGGTCGCCATTTTCAAGTCGGCCGACGTCACCTATTACAATCACGCTATACAGGCCTTTCGTGAGACGCTGCCGTCGAACACGGCAATCACTGAATACAATTTTGAGGGAAACCTCGTGCGAGGCCGGGAGGTTGCCACCTCGTTGCGCGCGGCGCCACCAGCCCTGGTACTGGCTGTCGGCTTGAAGGCGGCGCTTGTCGCAAAGTTGGAACTCGTCGATACGCCCGTGCTGTTCTGCTTGGTCCTGAACCCGGAATCGCACGGGCTGTCCACGCCGAACATGACCGGAATCCTCACGCGCGTCCCTCCTGGCGCCCAACTTGCAATGATTCAAAACTTGGCGCCACACGTCCGCCGCATCGGGCTCTTGTACGATCCTAGCCAGACCGGAGCGCTGGTCGCGGAGTCGGGTCGCGCTGCTCGCAACCTGGACCTCCAGCTCGTTGCCGTCTCCGTCGAAAACCCATCGGACGTTCCCGGCGCGTTGCGCCGGGTGCTGCCGACGATCGATCTGTTCTGGTTGTTGCAAGACCGAACGATCATCACCGAAGGTTCCATGGAATTCATCGTCCAGGCCACGTTGGAGGCCAAGGTGCCGATGTTCGGATTCTCACCGACACTCGTGCAGCAGGGGGCGCTCGGCGCTCTGGTGATCAATGCACACGACATCGGTCGGCAGACAGGGAATCTGGCGACAGCAATCTTACAGGGCGGATCTCCGTCTCGGCATCCGCCTCAGGATCCCGCGCATCCACAGTTGGCTCTTAACCTTAACTCCGCCGAATATTTTGGGTTGGGTCCATCCAAAGAAATACTGCGTGTGGCCACCCTGTTGTACGGCGGACCGGGACCCCTGGCTCAGCGAGAAATGACCACGAATCTCATTCCATAAATCACCTTGTTTCTGTTAGCGCGACAAGGAGCCGCCCTCATGACAACCCTCCCTACATCGGCATCCAGCACTGTCCGCCTGACCCTGTGGGCCAAGTTGGTCCTGTTCACAGGCGTGATCGTGGTGTTGACCTGCTCCGCGCAAGGCTGGTTCTTCATCAAGGAACAGGCTGCCGTCGTCACAAACGGGCTCATCGACAACGGCGTGGTTCTGGCTCGGCATCTCGCCGCAGGCAATCGGTATAGCATCCTGGTCGGCGACTCGACGCGGATCCGTGAACAAATCGATGGGATACTCACCATCCCACATGTGGCGTATGTCGTAGTCCGGACTTCGGATGGCCTGGTCTTGGGTGCCGACGGCACCGGGGATTGGCACAGGCTCTTCGTCGATCAGCACGGCGCCGATCTTCTGTCGCCTCCTTCCGATCCGCTGCCGAATTCTGGTGAACCGGTGACGCGCCCGGTCCGTTTCGATCAAGGCGTTCCTCACCTCGTGGAGTCGGCCCCCTCACTGTTGAGCAATATCCCCGGACTCGTGCTCTACCACCTTGGAGTCGAGGTTGGATACTTCGACGTGGCGCTGCCGGTTCTCAGTCTGTCCACAGTCTACGACGACGACCCCGCATTGAGTCTCACCTTGAAGGAAACACCGGACGTATCGGCGAAGGAAGCAGGCCTGCCGGGGACTCGCCTTGGGACCGTCCAGATCGGATTGTCTGACGCCCATGCCCTGACCGTGCTTCGCTCGCTGGTTGTTCAGGTCTTGATGCTCACCGGTTTGACCATCGTGCTCGGCACCTTCGGCGTGATCTACCTGGCCCGGCGGATCACTGCCCCGATTAAGTCGCTCACAGCGGCGGCGTCACGTCTCGAAGCCGGTGATTTCTCCGTCCACTCACCACCCGCTTCGTCCGATGAGATTGGGGACCTAACGCGCACATTCAACAACATGGCCCACTCGATCGAGCAGCATGAACGGGATCTTCGTGAATTGAACCAGACCCTCGAAACACGGATCCAAGGGCGCACCGCCGAATTGGAAGAGGCAAACCGCCGACTTCAGGAATTGAATCACCTCAATACAGCGTTGGTGTCAAGCGCCTCGCACGAGCTACGAACGCCCATAACCGCCATGGCCGTTCATCTCTCCAACCTGCTTGCCGGGATCGCCGGTACGATCACGCCGCATCAAGGGGAGTCACTGCAGCGCATTCAGGAAAATACCGAGCGACTGCGGCGAATGGTCGACGACCTGTTGGATCTCTCCCGCCTTCAAGGTCGGCGAGCACCATTCAGTCCGACGCCGGTGCGACTCGACCGGATCATTCATGACACGCTGCTCGTGTTTCTCCAAGACCGGACGCAGAAAAAGTTGTCGCTGCAAGTGGACGTACCCCAGTCGCTGGATTCCGTCTGGGGCGACGGCGACAGGCTGCGGCAAGTGTTTGCGAACCTGATCCACAACGCCATCAAGTTCTCGCCTCCTGGGGGCGCCATCCGTGTAACTGCCATAGGCTCCTGCGTAGGGGTCACAGTCTGCGTCGCCGACTCCGGCTGCGGGATTCCCTCCGAAGCGATGGGCAGGATTTTTCTGCCGTTCTATCGCTGCTCGAACGGCCCTCGCGCCAGGGGCGCGGGACTCGGTCTTTCCATCGTGAAGGAACTCGTGGATCTACACGGAGGGTCGGTACGGGTCGAAAGCACGGTCGGAACAGGCACCCGGTTCTTTGTCGATCTTCCGGTTTCTGCCCCCTCGTGTACACCGGCCGATATCTCGCTTATAAGTCGGTCCGCTTGATATCAATGTCTTTCTGTTTGAGTAATTTCGTGAAGTAGGTCCGCTGCAGCATTAGCAGCGCCGCTGCTTTAGTTTGATTTCCTTCCGCCTTCCGCATGGCTTCCTGAATTAACCATCGGCTGTGCGACTCCATCGAGTGATGATACGAGATGGGTGTCGCATGTTCGGCATTATACGCCTTATCGATTGCCGGCCCTACGGCCGGCAGCCCGAGAAGCTCGGCCGGGATGTCTTGGCAATCCGAGAGAATCACCGCTCGTGCAACTACGTTCTCGAGTTCGCGGATATTACCGGGCCAATGGTAGTGGCAGAGCGCCTCCTGCGCCGGCGTGGTGAAGTGCTTCCTTTCGGCCCCATATCGTCCTCCCTGACGCTCGATGACGTGCGCGGCGAGGGGCAGGATATCTTCCTGCCTGTCGCGTAAGGGTGGCAAGGTTATGGGCAGCACGTTGAAGCGGTAGTAAAGATCGTCACGGAATGTGCCTTGCCGGACGGCTAGAACCAAATCCTTGTTCGTTGCTGCGATGAATCGAACATCCACTTGAATCTGGTGCGTGCCGCCGACTCGGTGAAATTCCTTGTCTTGCAACAGGCGCAACATCCGGCTCTGGAGCGCCACCGGCATATCGCCAATTTCATCGAAAAAAACGGTCCCTCCCTCCGTGGCTTCGATCTTACCTTCCTGCATCTGGCTCGCTCCGGTGAAGGCTCCCCGCTCATGACCGAATAGCTCGTTCTCCAGCAGATATTCTGGCAGCGCCGCGCAGTTCACGGCCATGAAGCAGCGGTCGGCGCGCCCGCTCCACCGATGAATCGCCCGTGCCAGGAGTTCTTTGCCGGTCCCTGTTTCGCCCAGCACCAACACGGTGGCGTCCGACGGAGCGACTCTTTGCGCAAAGGCCAGCACGTCCCTCATCTTCCGACTCTCGGCCACGATTGTCGTATACCGAGATTCGACCTGGGAGCGCAGTTGTCTCACCTCCTTCGCAAGCGATTGCCGGTCCAGGACATTGCGAATAAGGCATTCCAGGTGATTGAGATCGAAGGGTTTCGTCAAAAAATCTACGACTCCCAGCTTCATGGCTTCGACCGCCCGATTGATGGTCCCGAATGCCGTCAACATGATGACTGGAGGCGTGATGGTCTGGCCAACGGCTGGCGCGTGGTGGATCGGCTCTGCGCCGGGATTCCCGTTTCTGAGACGTTCCAGGACTTCGATCCCGGTCATGATCGGCAGTTCAAGATCAAGCAGAACGAGAGACGGCCGTTCCTGCTGGATAGCCGACAGAGCTTCAGCTCCATCTTTCGCCGTTATGGTGTGATGGCCGGACCATTCGAGGCGTTCTTTGAGACCAGAGAGGATATCGGGGTCGTCATCGGCGATGAGAATTCGCGCCGGCATCATGGCACCCGTCTATCGTGGAGATAGAACAATACGCAGGACCCGGTCAAAAGATCAAGTACAGCCGAGAACAGATGGACACCGGCATCGGGACAATGTACGGACCAGAGGTGCACAGGTATTAAATGGCCTATACACGCTTAACAAGGGGCCTGGAGCAAGATGTGTGCTCGAGGTCATCATAGAAAGTGTGATGCGGCAAGAATGTGGGCATCCAGGATCGAATGGGAACCGATGCCCATGAATCGAATACGATTCATCTCATGACCCGGGCTTGGGATGTATTGGACTCATTCCTGGCTAGGCAGTTTCCCGTCGATCCAACATGGAATGACGCTATCGCCGTTCGTAGAACAGCTCAAGCGCCGAGGCAACGCCGTGGACTCGGCCTTGACGAAAGGCCGTTTCGAGACCATTCCGAAGCGCTCGAATCCCGCCTTCATCGACGGGCTTCGTCACCCCCTGTGACACCATCATCTCAACCGCCACTTCAACCAGACGTTGTTTTCGTCCGTCCATTACTTCTGTGATGAAGTCACCCATAATTTCTGTCGCTCGCACCGTGACTACAGATTCCAAGAACGAATCATACCCCTGTTCGGCCACAGTTCGTTCTCGAATAATGGCCAACTCCGCCTTCACCCGCTTCACATCTTTCATCAAGAGTGCGAACAGTTCTTTCCTTCCTTCGTCGAACAGCTTCTGCTCCATTTCCTTGAGAATGATGCCGGGATCAGCCGCCGCAGCACGTGGCTCATCTCCCCAGGACAGTCGATCGTAGCTCTTACGCTTTTCCGGGTCACCGACGATTTCATAGGCGGCATTGATCTCTCTGATGCGTTCGTCCGCGTTCGTCTTGTGCGGGTTACGGTCGGGGTGGTGGGCAAAGACTAGCTTCCGATAAGCCTTTTTGATGTCTTCGTCGGAGGCGTCACGGGAGACACCGAGTACTTGATAGTAATTCATTCGTGCCACGCGAAAGACTATAGCATGGAGGTTCGGCCGCTTCACCTTGACTGTGGCCAAGATCCTCCTTAGCCTGGCGCAGGCGGTCATGTGGACCATGGAACAGGTTGGAGCACCTCAAGTAAGAGGCACGTCGGCAGTATGAGCAGTCCCTCCTGGCGATTCGGCGTGACTCGTTACCAATGGTTGGTGCTTTTCGTCGCCTGGCTTGGTTGGGTCTTCGATTCCATGGATGCGACGATTTATGCCATCGTCTTACATCCCGCCTTGCACGAATTGTTGAATGCGGAAACCGGACCGCCGACCACCGAACAGATTGGTTGGTACGGCGGGATTATCTTTTCCATCTTCCTCATCGGATGGGCGATCGGTGGCATTACCTTCGGTATTCTGGCTGATCGATTCGGACGCACCAAAGTTCTGATCGCCACGATCATCATCTACGCTGTGTTCACCGGAGCTGCCGCGTTGGCGGAGACCTGGTGGCACCTCGCACTTGCTCGTTTCCTCACCGCCCTTGGCATCGGCGGCGAATGGGCGGCGGGGGCCGCGATCGTGGCTGAAACATGGCCAGAGGATAAGCGTGCCAAGGCGGCCGGCATCCTCCAGTCGGCTTGGGCCGTTGGATTTTTTCTGGCGGCCGCGCGATAAACCTCACCTTGAAGGAAGCCTATGGATGGCGCGGGTTGTTTCTGGTTGGTATCCTTCCCGCGTTCGTCGCCCTACTCGTTCGTTGGTGGGTCAAGGAGCCGGAACGCTGGACCCATGCGCATGAGCAGCAGGCCATCCCTCTGACAGCCATCTTTCATGGCGACTTACGGCGTGCGACATTGGTCGGTTCAGCCTTGGTGTTTGTAGCGGTTTTTGGCTTCTGGGGGTCGACGAATTGGGCTCCGACACTGATCCGTGAGCTGCCGGACTTAAAAGGACAGGACCCGGCGACACTCACCAAATATGTCAGCTACGCCATTATGGCGCTGAATGCCGGGGCAATCTTTGGATACCTCGGCTTCGCTCCCCTCGCCGATCGCTTCGGACGGCGACCAGTGTTCGCCTTCATGTGCCTCGGAAGTGTTATCATGTCGCCCGTCACGTATCTGATGCCGTCGAGTTATGTCGGGGTGTTGATGCTTTTGCCGATCTTAGGGTTCTTTAATAGCGGGATTTTTAGCGGATTTCCAATCTATCTCCCAGAGCTGTACCCGACGCAGTTACGGGCCACCGGATTGGGCTTCTGCTTCAATGCCGGTCGCGTGTTGGCGTCAGCTGCTCCATTCTTGACCGGCTGGCTGGTCACGACTCTCGGCACCTTTGGTCGCGCGGCCAGCACCATCTCCTTGATCTATCTACTTGGACTAGCAGTACTTTTCTTCGCTCCCGAAACCAAAGGCCGACGCTTACCAGACTAACCGTACTTCTAACCCTTGACTTTCCATTTACCAGACTTATTATGAGATCCATGGATACAAACTTGACTCCCAGGATGCTCACTCATGACGAACGAAAGGCCGCCGAAGCGGCATTTGCTGGTCGTCCATTCAATCCTGCCTGGTCAGAATCCGCCAAGAAAGTCTACGAAGGATTGACCGAGGCGATGCCGACCCTGCCGAGCGAGGCAGGCACACCAGGGACAGAGTCTTTGCCGATAGCTTCAGAGTCACAGACTGATGCACTTCAACCATCAGAAGAGATCCCAATTAAAGCCGCCACCCCTGAAACTCAGATGGCCTCTCGGCAACAAGCCATCGACTCAGGAGTGTTAATCGATGTCACGACCGATGCGAAAAAACTCGGCCTGAGTTTCTCCGTCACTGTCACCAAACCGCTGTGGGAGGTCGGCATTGCTCCGAGTCAGGAGCTTTCTGAGGAAGACAAATCAGCTCGGCTTCGAGATGTGCTGATGGCGTTTCGGCTTCGGCTCGCCAATCAAGGAACACTCTCACCGTTGCTCGACTTTCCGGCGATGTTGTCGATGCCGCCGGGAGCAATTCCTCAGCCAGTACCATTGTTCGCATTGATTCAACCAGGCGAGCACAATCAGGCGATGGTCACGCTCTTGCTACCGAATGAAATATCAACGACAATCATTCCGATGAACTAGCAGGTTCTTTCTACACTGGCTAGTTTGTTCGCGAGTTTCCGCTCATCAGACTCGGTTGTCACCTCTCCATTCAAGCGCGCGTCCAGTAACCGGGCGAGGATCTTCTTGAACTGTGGGCCGGGTCGCAATCCCATGATCTTCAGATCGTGGCCTGTTAGGACCGGTTTCACGTGCTGGTACGTCGTGAGAAAGGCCGAAACTTGCCGCTTGACTGATTCTCCTTTGCTCTTGGCCATGATGATCAAAAGCGTTTCATCCGAGAGTTCAGACAACACACGATACACCTCTGCCGGTTTGAGCGGCGATCGCGTTCCGAGTCGGCGAATCACCGTATGGCAACCCCTGCGAGCCGTTCTTAGCTTGGTCTCTTCTGACTCAGAAAAAGGAAATCGTTTCAGAACCTCGGAGACGGCTCGCTCCGGCAAGACTTCCAACAGTGCCATGAGATACACCACCCACACGTCCATTTTCCGATCGAGATAGGAGAGTCGATACCAGTCGACCGCCTGATCGACGGCATTGAGCAGCACACTTAAACGATTCGACCACGACAGCTTGGGATGGAAGAACTTCAGCAGGTCCAAATCTGCCAGTCGTTTGATGGTCAGCTTTGGTTCGCGTTCTGTGAGGAGCAACTTCAGTTCTTCCAGTACACGATGTCCGGACAATCGATTGAACAGGTTCATCTTCACGGCTCCCTCGATGAGGGCCGTGGTGTCGCGCCCTAAGCGGAACCCATAGCGAACCTCAAAGCGAACCGCGCGAAAGACGCGGGTCGGATCCTCAACAAAACTCAGTCCATGCAGCACCCGGAGAACCTTGTCATTCAGATCCCGTTGCCCACCGTAGAAGTCCAGAATTTCTCCAAAGCCATTCCCGCTCAAGCAGATAGCTAATGCATTGATGGTGAAATCTCGTCGGTACAGGTCCTTTTTGATTGAACTTTGCTCCACGGTCGGCAGGGCAGTGGGATATTCGTAATATTCCGTTCTCGCCGTAGCGATATCCAACCTGAACCCATCCGGTAACAACAAGATAGCCGTGCCGAATCGCTCGTGCGCCTTCACGCGGGCATGCAAGACTTCAGCGAGTTGTTTGGCGAACGCGATTCCATCACCCTCCACGACCAGGTCCAGATCGAGGTTTTCAATGCTCAGCAATAGATCTCTGACACAGCCGCCGACGACATACAGCGATACCTGGTGGCGATCAGCGAGGTGCCGGACTTCTTCCAGCAAGGTCATGACGTGCTTCGGTAGACGGCTCCGAAGCAGTCTCGTGACGTTGCGATGTGGTCCCCTGCCGGTCTGCGGGGAAGCGACGGACAACGTGGGCAAACCAGAAAACGTGACGACATCCTCATGCATGGTCCTCAGCAAATCCGTCCTTGTCAGCACCCCCACGACTTTGTCTCCTTCCAGGACCGGTACAAACCGCTGATTCCGCTCAATCATGGCCATTTCAATATTATGAAACGGTGTCTCCTGTTCCGCCGTATAGGCGTCGGTCTGCATCATGTCCCGAACAGCCGCCTTGCCGAGCCGGTGAAACAAGGCTTTTTGGATCAACTCTCGGCTGATGATCCCGACGAATCGCTCGTGCTCATCGACGATCGGAAAGACATTGACCCCATACGTCGTCATTCGCTGTCCGGCGGCGGAGATGCTCATCCCCGCCTCAATGGACTTGACCGGCTTAGTCATGACGTCGCGGGCGAAAAGCGTGGGGCGATAGCGAGTCGTGAGTAATTCGACAAGGCGCTCTCGGACTTGCACGAGGGTCTGTCCTTTGATTGTCGCCGCCGCAGCGACGGCATGACCTCCGCCTCCAAATTCTCGCGCGATCCATCCAACGTCGATTTCAGACCGGCGGCTTCTTCCGATCACCTGGACTCGGTCTTCCATCATCACGGCGACGAGGACGGCATCGATGTCGTGCATCTCAGCGAGTCGGTGAACGACGCCGGCCGCTTCACCACGGAGCCGATCGCTGGTGCTGGTTGCGATGAGAACTTTGCGCCCCTCCAAATAATGGATGTCGCTATGTTCCAACAGATCGTTCATGAGCGCCACGGTATCGGCATCCAGTGGACGGCGAAGAACGTCCATGACAACCGTCAGATCAGCTCCGGACTCCAACACAAACATGCCGGCTTGGAGGTCTCGAGCAGTTGTGGAGACAAAGCCGAACGAGCCGGTTTCTTCGTAGAGGCCAAGTGCCATCACAGTCGCTTCGAAAGGCGTGACCGTCATAGTTCTCTGGCGAAGTTGTTCTATGAGCAACGTCGTCGTTGCGCCGACGGTCTGCACAACCGACAACGAAGAACGACCGGCGCATGGAGAGACCTCGTCAACATGATGATCGAACACCACCACCTCGACGGAGAGATCATCGACACAAGCCTTGAGTGATCCGATTCGATCGGAATCTTGGGTATCGACGAGGATCAGTCTGCTGATTTGAGAATGGTCGATCGTTTTGAGCTTGACGATGTCTAGATCGTGCTCGGCGAGAAAATTACGAACCGTTTCCTGTGCGCCAGCCGGCAAGACCAGCTTGGCTTCCGGAAAGAGTTTTCGCGCAGCCACCATCGAGGCCAAGCCATCGAAATCGGCATTGCTGTGCGTGGCAATTACTTCCATGAGGGCATTCTAGCAGGGGATTTCATGAGGTGAAATGGATCTTAACCTTCCGCAGGTCGGGAAGTCTCTTCTGTATGCAACGGGGTGTTTCACATACAATAGAACCCACAGCACATTACTGGGAGGCGTGAGCGTTGTCGGAATTCTTGGCCAGCAGGAAACAACTGATTCTGGCCTGGTCAGTCTCTGCCGCGGCCCGAACGATCCAAACGATCAGGTCGTTCTATTTTGTCAGGGTGCTCTATCCGGTCCGGCCTGTCCCCGCGTCCGGACCGATCCGACCGATCTGATCGATCCAGCCGCTCACGGTCTGAGTCATCCCTTCCGCCACGGTCTCCACGATCATCGCGGCCGCCCCGATCGCCGCGCCCTGATCCACTATGGTCATCCCGGAAGAGACGATCGCCGCGTTCTCCGCGGCGGACTTGCTCACGAAGGACTTTCAGACTTGCGCGCCCCTCTTGAAAATCTGATCCACGCCGTTTCACTTCACGACTCAAGTCCAGAAGGTCAGAAGGACGATAGCCTTGTTTGATGCCTTCACCGACCAATGCTGTTCCATCCTTCGACGGAATCTTACCTTCTTTCATCACGGCGAGGCTTTTCGCACCGGCCGCCAGGACTTCTTGAGTCGCTTTGTGTTTGCCGTCGTGTTGTGAGATTCGAGCCAGTTCGCGGACTTCATCCAGGGTGGCTCCTCGTGCGAAGGCCTCTGCCATTGTTTCGATGGCGCGATGGTGATTCCCCTCCTCGACTCCACGGGAACCAGCTTCTTGTAACACATCATGGGCAGACTCAAGCCGGGAAGTCATTTGTCGAATGACGGGGTCGATCCGTTTTGGGTCAATCCCTTTGGCTAATCCTTCTTTAACTTTGTTGGCCAGCGATTCGACAGGGAGCCCTCGTTCACCCGCTTTGTTCACGTGTTCGAGTAATGGGCTAATATCGTCAGGAGAATGACCTTGCGCCGTCCGCAGTCGATTGATCTCCGCTCGATCTTGAGCCGAGAGGGATTCGGCCTGGGCTGGGTTGGCACAGAGCGTCAGTGCCAGACTCAGGACGATATTTCGCATGACGGTTCCATTACCCATTGCATTACCGTACGACCACTACTCCGTTTGTTTGCCCGAATCCATCGGTGACAAAATCGTCAGCCTGTGGAGGTGTCACCCATTGATCTTGGTCGATGACGTACATGAAGAAATACTCGCCTTCCTTGAGCGGCACGATCACTGACCATAGGGTCCCGCCCACACTCGCCATTGGTGTCGCGCTTTGTACCCATCCATTGAAGGATCCGACCAGACAGACGGCCTTGGCCCCCGGTGCGGACACCGTGAACCGAACACCTTCGGGTGTGAGGCTCGGTGGTTCGGGTATCATGGTCCTGGCACAGCTCCACGTTCCGAGTAACGCGACGAGTAGGCTCAAGAGCGCGATTGAATTGAAAAAACCATTGCGCCTCTGTTCTCTGCGCATGGGTGCAAGAGTAATGTAGGTGTCGCATGGTTGCAAGGGACCGGTGAGAGACGTTAGATCGCTACATCAAGCACCGCATTGTGTGCACCGAAACCATCGGTAGTTTCTTCAGCTGCCAGCGGATCGGCAATCCATTCTTTTCCGTCGATGACGAACATATATTGGTATCGGCCGGGATTTAGCGAAATCGTGGCAGTCCACATTCCGCCATCGGACCGTTCCAATGGGGTTCGCGCTGGATTCCATCCGTTGAAGTCTCCCGCGACAGAGACCGAGTGTGCCTCCGGCTGCAGTAGGATCAGGCGGACAAACACCTTCGGCTCCTTCTGCTCCGTACGAGTCGCGATCGTGTGTGCCGGGGAAGTAGGCACCGTTACCTCCACAACTCGTGAAGGCATCACGGCGAACAAGCCCACCACCGACACGATGGCAACACAAGCTGCTGCGATGGCACCGGCAAGGTTCCACTCCAACGTCCGTGGTGCACGAACAACGGAGGACAGTCGTTCCCACCAGCCAAGCGGGCGCGGCTCTATCTTGGCCCTGAGCTCGCTATAGAATCTGGCTGACGGGGTAATTCTGGGCAGCTGACCCGCTTCCGCCACCACCATTTCCAAATTGAGCCAAGACCTGCGCAGTGCGGGATCTGCGTCGATCATCTGCAGAAACGTGACTCGTTCATCCGGAGCAAGATCGTGATCGAGAAAACGTTGAATCAGGAGTTCTTGTTCGTCCATATGGCCACCGTCCGGACTCGAGATTGCCTATTGGGTGGGGTCCAGTGCCGCCAGTTCCCGACTAAGCTGCAATCGGCCTTTATAGACCCTCATTTTCAACGTGTCACTACTCACACCAAGCACTGCTTGCATCTCTTCGTAACTGCAACCTTCGACGTGCTTCAGCACAAATGCCTCGCGATAGAGAGGCGGCAGTCGCTGGATCGCCTGTTCCAGCTCTTGCGCCACCTGCTGCTGTGAAAGCAGCCGCTCAGGCGTCCGCATTTCGGCGACATGAGTGTCCAACGCCTCATCCACATCCAGATCGGCTGGTCCCTTTCCCGGACGCTTGGCTCGCAGCCAGTCCTTACACTTATTGACCCCGATCCGGTAGAGCCACGTCGAAAACTTGGAATCCGAGCGAAATGTCGACAGGGCCTTGAATGCCGTGAGAAATGCTTCCTGCGCCAGATCTTCTGCTTCCGCACGATTGCCCACCATCCGATAGGCCAGGCTCACAATCGTAGACGCATGTCGCTCGATCAGTTGTCCGAACGCCTCATGATCTTGCTTGAGGCTGCGGGCAACTAAATGCGCATCATCGGGTCCTACCTGTTGATCCTGTGGCATGCTCCGATTCCGGTTAGTCTGGTCTGATGCCACAGGACCGTCTGCTTTGGCCTACACATATCATTAGACGCAGAGGTCTGAGGGGCGTAAACAGCCTTACACGATGTAGAGTTTGGCTAGAATCGATAACTGGTACCGATTGAGACGACATAGTCTGGTGCGCCATTGGAGACGCCGACCGCCACGCCACCGTTGAATCTCCAGGCAGCAGACGCTTTGTAATTCATCGCGAAAAAGAAATCTCGAATATTCACAAGGCCCGGTACCAATGCCCGGTACTCTTCAAAATAGACGCTCGCCAGGAGGTTCTTGCTGAAGTAGTAGCCGGCACCGACGTCATACCAATACTGATTTTGTAACTCTCGACCATCTGGATCCCCGATGAAGTTGTACCCGCCGTCAAGGAATGCCAACCACTTCTCCCCTATGAGCTTGGACATCTCGATGCCATACCCGTGATCAAGGGCGCCGGTTCCCAAGCCCTTTCCTTCACTGGCGGTGGGAAGCTTTAATCGCCCCGTAATCGCAATCAGTGGAACATAGTCACGTTCTTCCACGAGATAGTAGCGCCCCCTGAGGATGATATCGCCCAGGCCGGAATTCGTCACTATCTGTGCCGCCTGTCCGGCAACTCCCTGACCAGCATTGAGCAGGGCAAGACACTCTGGCTTGTCGGTATCAATTTCTGTCCCGCCCTTCTTGAGACACCTTCCAGGCAACGTCTGAATAGGTTGACCTCCTACCAACGTTACCGTGCCATCACTTGTGACAGAAACAAACGGAATAACCAACGACACATCGCCGTCTCGAAAGTATCGACGCACCGAAAACGGGAGGTACACAAATTCGCTGGTGGTAGTGGTGTCAAAATTGCCGCTGCTGTAACTGGGAGTCACCCCAATCTGCCAGTTTCGTTCAGATGTGGGCTGCGGTCTCTTGTCGGTTAGATCTGTTGCATGCGCATGTTCTATCAGGCATCCAACGATTCCCAGCATTGTCACCACTGCGACCAACCACCTCTGCATCTTCACTCACCATCCCTTTCTGAGTGCAGGAATCTTCTGCCATATCATATCTTACAAACAAATACCTAACTTGTAGATTAGCGACGGACCTTGCAAGGTGCAACCATCCGACTCCGACAGACAGCTAGCAGACACGGCAAAACGGCGTCGAGACGGTCTCGGCGCCGTTGCCACTCAAAACCGTAATGGTCGACAGTATTTAGTTTCTTCCAGAACGTTCGGGTCTCTCCGGGCGTTCGGGCCGCTCCGGTTTTTCGGGGCGATCCGGGCGTTCTGGTCGGTCAAATCGCTCCATCCGTTCTGGTCGGTTCGGCCGATCCATCTGCATCATGCGGGCATTCTCTCGACCTTCCCTGCCATGCTCGCCGGCCACATAGTCGGCCCGATCCAGTCCGCGGAGCTCGCCGCCCGCGTTCGACCTAGGATTGTCCCGGCGATCCTCTCGCCTGTCCATCCGCCGATCTTCTCTCCGGTCTTCCCGCCTGTCTTCCCTCCGATCCTCACGACGATCTATCCGGCGATCTTCTCGACGGTCCTCTCTTCTGTCCACCCGTCGGTCGTCGCGCCGATCTTCTTGGCGCACGTCATTGGCTTGGGCCACAACCCTATAGTCCCTCCCTTGTCTCGCTCCCGGATCTCCGCCCTTCCGACCACTGTTTATGGATCCAGGACCACTATGCAGCGATCCCGGCCCGCTATTGAGCGAACCATGCCCTCGGTTGTCGACCCGTACGTCCGATCCTTCAGCGGGACCATTCATCTTCCCCACGGCCGGTGAGGCCATAACCGAGAGTGCCGCTAGAGACCCCACAATAATTTCTTTCCAACTGATCCGGTTCATCATTCTTCTCCTTATGTGAATCATAATAGCCACAGTCTAGCTCGCGTACCGACTGACGACTAGCTAATCTTCCAATTCTGCTTCGTCCCAGACCGCCACAGTTCCGTTCCGCTCACCCTTCACCTTCACAAGTGAGTTCACTCTCACCGCTGCCAAGAATCCCTCACGGCTCATGGACGTACCGCTCACGCTCTCGAAATGATTGATCGCGCTCGTAACCACTGACACACCCAAGATCACGATCTCATTTCCGGCGATCGACTGAACCGGCCCTTGGAGATCCACATCAGTATCGGGTGAGCGCAGTTGGATACGGGTCGCAATAACAGTATTCTTACCTGTCACCCGGCCACGCACCCTGACATGATTGCTCTGCAGATCATTCAAGGTTAGTGTATTCCCACCGTCCTTCACCTCCGTCTGGCTGTTCACAGCAATGGTCACACCAGACAGTCCTGTGAGTCGCAGCGTGCTGCCGATGACCGTTGCATCTCCTTCTAGCCGTACACTGTCATGGAACTTCACATGCTTCGCTATAAGCGTGCTGCCATCGAACCGGCCTTCCGCAGACATCTTGACACCGACCACGATCTCATCAACGGTCCCACCCCGGAATTCCGTGTTTTCCGTCGTCCTCACCGGAGTGGTCCCAATGGTGAAAGCAATGACGTTGCCATTAGACGCACCGGCGCGCGTGACGAACCCCTCGACCTCAAATTCATCGATCGCCTGACCGATACCCTTGGTCTCAGGTTCGACCTTCGTTGCAATGAGCGTCGTCGAGGCGCTGACGAAATTCGTTCCTTTGACCTCCACAAACAGACCATCCCAGTTGTTGACATTAGGGACCGGCATATCACTGATGTCCGCTCCACTGTAGTTCACCGTGAGGTTGCCGATCCGGAATGTCGTAGATCCAGAAGCATGGTCGTTCACGAACCCACGCACCTCCGGCGTCACCCCGACCAACTTCCTTTCAATGAACGTCGCCTGAATAATCCCGTTCGGACGGATATGGCCGTTGACTTCAACATTGTCTGTCCCAGGCACAAGATTCAGGATGTTTTGCCCAGGGATGTTGTTGTCAATGATCGTGGTGGTATCCACCAAAACGGTCTGTCCCATCACCACGAGGCTCAAGCCATCCACTGCTACTGAGTGCACCAATCCTTCCACCGCATCCTTTTGCTGAACCAAACTGGCCGTATGGTGATCGCCGTTGAACGAGCCGTGAACCGTGACTACCATCCCCTTCTTGACTCCGCACGTCGTAACGGGATTGATGGTGCATCGCTCCGTTACGCCGTCATGCCGCACTTCTACGTTTTTCGTCTCGAACTTCTTTCCATTGACAAACAGGCTCCCAAAATTCGTGACTGTCCCGGATGCTGACGCCGACCCGCTTCCTGATCCGCTCGCCGATACAGATGGCGCCCCATCGCTGCCACAGGCCCCGAGTAATCCGGTCAACCCGATCACGCCCACCAAACGGAAGACACAAGATGATGTTCTCATGTGGTACTCCTGGTTAAGACAAAGCGTCGTTACGACTTGTGGTTTCTAGAGTCATTGATCGACACACCTGCCGGCGGTGGCATATCGGCGAGAACGTCCGCGGACCATGTAATGTGCGCGGGGCACCATTGCCAGACGCCCAGGGTGATAATCCTGGTTAGACTGGCCGGAATGCAGGCAAGGCGATTGACCGATACATCGCGATTGACGATCCGGGTGGACGCGCCACAGCGACTCACATAGAGCTCACTGGAAAGGTTGCGGAGATCGATATGAGGAGTCACAAAAGCAACAACCGGGACCGGCAGGACGGCAATGGAAGAATCGTCCACCCACTCACTGCCGGAACAATGCCCCTCTAGTCCGGCCGTTCGCTTCACCTCATCACGGACCAAGGTCGAGGTACAGCCAGATAACAGCAGCGTAGTGGAAAGAATAGACGCGCACACTCTTGAACGGAATGGTTGCATAACCCCCTCCATCAAACCTTGTCTAGTTGGTTAGACGGAGAGGAGAGCAAATTGTAAACAGGAGTCTAGGAAGCGTTTATCCCCGCTGAGGTAGGGGCAAATGGAGGTGGCAATCCAGCCGGTCCATTGAACGCGGCTCGATTGCTGCCCCGTCCATCGTTGGGCTATGGCTGCGCTCCATTGGCTGAAAGCCGGTTAGTTATTTCCAGGTCGGACTTGCTGCGATTGCCAGGCAGCCGACCGAATCATGTTGCCCCATTCCGCTTTGGTCCCTCGAACCCAGCGAATCAGGCCCACTAGTCTCCAGTACGAATTGAGCTGCCGATAGCCAAAGTTTTCAAGGAAGGCGACCAGCAACATTTTCCAGAACTCCGATCGCCGTTGGTACAGATGAAACGTCATTTCTTCCATGAGGAAGGCACTCAACGACAGGGTGACGCCGAGTCCGACGACGACGCCCAGACAGGCCAACCAGACTTGCCATGAGACGATTCCCAGGATCAGCCCGATCACCAGGAACACGTATCCAATAATCTCGAACACGGGCCCAAACCACTCAAAGATGGTCATGAAGGGAAAGGCGAGCCAGCCGACCGCCCCGCTCTTGGGATGACAACATAACTGGAAGTGGCTCCCGAGGCTGTCGCATAACCCGCGTTGCCACCGGATGCGCTGATTCCTGAGGGTGCGAAAATCCTCCGGCACCTCGGTCCAACAGACCGGATCCGGCACGTAGGTGATGCGATAGGGTTGCCCGCTAAGCCGGTAATGGTGATGCAGGCGCACCACCAGTTCCATGTCTTCCCCGATCGTGTTCGTGCGATACCCTCCGACTCTCAAGACGGACTCTTTCCGGAATAACCCAAAGGCGCCAGCAATAATGAGCATCGCGTTGAGAGGCGACCACCCCTGACGACCGGACAAGAAAGCACGAAGATATTCGACCGTCTGCAGAAGTGCTAAGAAGCTTGACGGTAGGCCCACTTTTTTTAGCAACCCATTTTCAACCACACAGCCATTGGCCACGCGGATCGTCCCGCCGGTCGCGATGGTGCGGTGATCAAGCAAGAACGGCTGCACGACTCGATACAAACTATCTTGGGCCAAGATGGAATCGGCATCGATGCAGCAAAAGAGCGGATACACGGAAAGATTGATGCCGGCGTTCAGGGAATCAGCTTTGCCCCCATTGTCCTTATCAATCACACGCACGTTGGGATGTTTTGAAGAGTGATATATGGCACGCACCGGCTGAGTCGGAAGATCATGACTATAGGCCTCGGGAAATGGTTTCAATCCAAACTCTTGCCTCAGCACGTCCATAGTATCGTCTGTAGAACCATCGCTGACCACGATGATCTCGTACTCAGAATATTGGAGCTGTAACAAAGATTGAATAGAACTCGCGATCGTGGCGGCTTCATTGTATGCTGGCATAATGATGCTAATTTGCGGCTCGTACCCAGTGAACGCACCAGGCAAGCGATCACCGGTCCGCTCTTCAAAATACTGCCGGAGCGACATCAGTGAGATGACATTGAGCGCCAAATATCCCCCGGTCAACGCCACGAGGTACAACAGAAACGACAATTGGACGAGGCTGTAGACAACTTCAAGGGTCATGAGCGATCGCATGTGGAATCTGGTTGCAATTCAACTCGTTCCCACTATCTGCATGTCACCCTGCATGGTCCTGCCCCTCTGGGCAGCCGGGCTGGTGATGCTGCTGACCGTCTGGCTCCAGCCATCACCATGCGTGGCCCAAGACATCCCTGTTCCAGGGCAGAATCCGCTGGCTGAGACCCAGGAAATCGAATTGATCTATATTGGCACTGGATCCGTCCCTAAGATTATAGTCCGTGGTCGGCAGCCCACAAATGTATTTCCAGCTTTTTCCTATCGTCCAGCGCACGACCATCATGTGGATTTGTTGTCCCTCTCCGACGGAGGTCAACCGGTTGGTATCTGCCGGGTAAGACAAGAGAACCTGCTGCCGCAGCTTCAACTTCACTTTGATCAGGTTAGGACATCCCCCTGCGGGTTTGTATGGTCCTTGCAGTCAGCAAACAAGAGCTTGGATGTCTTGTCCTTCCAGTCTCTCCGAATACGCGGGACAGCCACGAGCCTTGTGACGATTGAACTGGTTGAAGGTTCTGTTGATCAGCGGAAGACCCCTACGGTGGTGGGCCGAGTCCTTGGGCCGTTCGACGTCGAGATCCCCCTTGCCCCACTCGCGCGACGAATCGATCTTCGGCGACTCACACAGGTAATGCTGTCGGTGGAAGCTGATGCGGAGGTGGTGTTGCGGGAGAGCGTCTTGCTGCCTCACAAGTCGACCAGCTATCCATCCCCCGCCGTTGGATTTTGGTATTGGGATTATCGAGCGGCGATACGCGACCCAGAGGGAATGGTAGCCGTCTGTCGGCAACTGCAGTGCCGACGGCTGTTGCTCCAGCTTCCTGATCTGCGTGATTCCGATCAGGTCTGGGCGGACTACGCCACGCTGTTTGCCCAGACCAAAGCGGCTGGGATCGACTTGTATGCGCTCGACGGCGCTCCAGACATGATCGATCACCCCACCGTCGTGACCGATAAGCTATCCCGGCTGCTGAGGCTGGTGGATGGAGGAATCCCCGGTCTGCAACTGGATATCGAGCCGTACCTGCTAGACGATTTTCCAGAGGATGAGACCATCTTTGACCGATATCTTCGTACGATCGAGCTGGTACGAGGGGCGCTATCCGGCCACGGACGATTGTCCGTCGTCATTCCGTTCTGGTTTGCCTCGGCGATCCATCAGGGACGTTCCATGGCATTCTCCGTCATGGACCGAGCTGATGATGTGTCCGTGATGAGCTATCGAACCGATGTCGACGAATTGGTAGCCATTAGCGACGACGTGCTGCGCTACGGCGTGCTTACAGGGGTTCCTGTCTGGCTTGGTATGGAGACGACTCGACTGCTGCCAGAACGGCATATGCTCCTGAAACGTGAACCCGATCCTGCCCTGGCCGACGGAACACTCGACCCGGTACGCAGGATGTTGACGTTGGGGAGGCCTACCGAATCTGAGAAGCATGGGGTCGATCAGATCTGGCTTCGCATCCATCACCATACAACCCTACGCCCCGAACGCATCTCGTTTGCCGATCGCCCCCAGCACGAGGTCCGTCACGCGATTACTCAGGTCTTGGACCAGGTTCGACTGCCAAGTTTCTCCGGGCTGCTCATTCACGACCTCCCCGGTTATCTGGAGCTTACCCAGTAGCATGCTGACCCTGTCCATCTCACCACGAACGGTTCCACATGCGAGGGTGGTACTCCTCTTCTTCTGTCTGCTGTTCGAGAACGGCGGAGCGGATTCTACCCTCGCTCAGACCACGGATGCACAGTCCGCACGGATGCTACGTGAACAGGCTCAACAGTTCGAAGCCACGCAACGGTATCAGGAGGCCATTGCCCTCTACCGAGAGATGCTGCGGCGTGAACCGGAACAGGACGATGTCCGTGCCGCCCTGGCGCGGCTTCTGTCTTGGCAGGGCTCCTATGCAGAAGCCGTTGATCTGTACCGAGACATCATCCAGCGACATCCCGTGGACTTGGATGTGAGGACCGCGCTCGCGCGCGTGCTCTCGTGGCAGAAGCAGATGACAGAGGCGAAGTCACTCTACGACGCGGTGGTCCGCGAAGAGCCTCGTCATGCTGAGGCTCTCCAAGGACTCGCAGACGTCTTATTTTGGGAAGGACGATCTGAGGAGGCTCTGCCCTACTACGAACGAGCCTATGCTGTTTCACAGGATTCCGCTCTTGCAGCGCGTATGGCGTCGATCCGCAGCGGGTTGGCTGAACAAGCGAACAAGTCTTCGGCTGCGGGCCAGTCGGCCGTCGCTGAACGAAAGGCTGGGGTGATCGCACGGGCGCGGGCATGGGAACACCAGGCCGAGTACGCTCAAGCCATTGCGGCCTACCAGCAGGCACTCGCGGAACATCCGGAGGACGACGAGTTGCGCAGTCATCTCGCGCGTACCCTGGCGAAAGCTGGACAATTCGAACAAGCCGTTGCACTCTACCGAGAGATCCTGACGCGTCATCCCACCGACGTCGACATCCAAGTTGAATTCGCTCGGGTGCTCTCCTGGCAGAAACAATTTGATGTCGCAATCCCTCTGTATCAGCAGGTGCTCAAGCAGGACCGTGAGAATCGAGACGCCTTGCGAGGATTGGCCGATACCCTGTTCTGGAGCGGAGCCACCCAGGACGCCCTGGCTCAGTATTCTCATTTATATCGATTAACCGGCGATCCCGATATTGCAGCGCGCGTACAGGCGCTGACAGCTTTGCTTGAAACCTCCCCTCGGGCACCGCTTGGCCTGCGGGATTCGATCGTCCGTTTGCCCTATCGCGACTATCTCAAGGTTGGTTACGGGCAGTCTTCCTACACGCGCGGGATTCCAGACGAACGGAATGGGGTCATCGAGTTTTCGAAATCACTTGGCGCGCAAACGCTGATCGGGAGGGTTGAACCGCTCCACCGATTCGGCTTCCAGGATACTCCCGTATCAGCCGAGCTCTACAGCCCGCTGTGGCGGCGCGCGTGGGGATACGTCGCTGCACAGGGGACAATCAACCCACACTTCTCACCAAATTACTCGGTTGTTGGGGACGTCTCGCAGGGTTTGGGACTCGTCCATCCACTACTCTCGGCGATTGAAGTCTCCATTGGCTATCGACGTCTTTCGTATAAGACGGATGACATCAATCTCCTCATGCCTGGCCTGACCGTCTTTCTCCCGTTCAATATGTGGCTGACCGAAAAGCTCTATTATGTCCCGGAAACCGGCGCGATCACCCTTGCCTCCAGGCTCACATGGCGCCCCACCGCTCGTCTGCAGCTCTTCGCCTCGGGGTCATTCGGTACGTCGGGCGAACGGATTTTGGCCACACAGGACGTGACACGGATAAGCAGCCGGACAATCCAAGGAGGCGTGATCCTCCCCGTCACCGGACATATTTCTCTTGAAGCGACGGGATACTACGAAGACCGGGGTGACCTCTATGTGAGACGAGGAGGCAGTTTCACTATCATTTATCACTGGTAAAATGGCCCGACGTTAGGACGGATGGTCCCGTGCTCGCTCTCAGCCACACAGACCTCACACTTGAAATCTGGCAGTTTGCCGCCCTGTCCATCGGTGGCGTTGTCCTGCTTCTCGTGGTCTCGATTCTCATTTTTCAAGCGCAACGACGGGCGAAGGCATGGAGACGACAGCGCGTCACGCGCGTGTGGCAACCTCTCTTGGAACAATGTCGGCGCGATCCATTGGAAACACTGCCATCCCTCACGCGTCGAGAACATATTGTCTTCCTCTACCTCTGGAATGACCAGTATGAGTCCTCACCTGACGCAGCGAGTGCTCACCTGATTCGCATGGCCTGGCAGGTCGGTACCGATCGCCTTGCCAAGGATCTCCTGGGCGCACGGCTACTGCGCCGCAGACTTCTCGCCGTCGTGACCCTTGGACGGCTACGAGACCGATCGGTCTGGTCACAGGTGAGTGCCCTAGTGACACACCAGAATTCGTTCTTGGCATTCAATGCGGCCCAAGCCCTACTCCTGATCGACGCACAAGCCGCCATTCCGCTCATTTCGCCGCTCATCGGCCAGCGAAAGGATTGGTCTCCCCTCCGAATTGCCTCGATGCTGAGCACCGCAGGGCCTGATCTCGCATCGGAAACGATCGCACAGGCAGCGATTACCGGTGACCCGGTCATCAGGCCACGATTGATTCGCCACCTCCCCATCACACATAGCCCTCGCGGCCTCTCGATCTTACGCCAATTCATTCGTGAGCAATCGCCGTCGGATGACACGCTTGCCGCTTGCTTGTATGTGTTCGGAGAATTTCGAGACCAGATGGATCTTCCTTTCGTCCGTCTCCACATTTCCCATCCTGCCTGGTATGTGCGGGTTCAAGCAGCCACCGCACTTGGAAAACTGGGGACTCAGAACGATGAGGCCCGATTGATTGCCCTTTTTGAGGATGAACAATGGTGGGTGCGGTATCGAGCGGGCGAGGCCCTCGCGAGTTTACGTTCCATGACGGAACACAAGCTTGAATTGCTACAAGAAACTCTCACCACCCCGGAGGCACAAGAAATCCTAGCTCCTATCTTGGCGAAATTCCGCGCCCGCCGTTCACCCACCTCGATGGCAGCATAAACCTCCACATGTCTTGCTCCTGCCGTCAACGATGGTTTTGCAAGGGAGCACTCCCCTCTTCACGTGCAGCCCCCAGCTACAGCACTGGCGTTCAGGTGATCAAGTATCGGTCAGCGGACGTCCTGAAAGAACACGCGAGGCAGAACCGGCAGGCGATATTCAACATGGAGAATGATCAACAAGACTCGGACAAAGCTACGCCAAATGCCCATCTTCATGAATTTACGAGCGTCGGTCACCACAGGCGGATAGAGCAGGAGCGGCTTGGTGACCTTGATGAGTCGTTCGCAAAAGGCAACATCCTCAAGAATCGGTTGATTGGGAAAACCACTCAGATCCTCGAACAACGTTCGCCGAACGAACAGGGCCTGGTCACCATAGATGATCCGACTGCAGGTGCAGCGAAAATTATCCAAGAAGGAGATGAATCGAAGCCGCCAGTCGTCTCCTGAAAATTGGTGCATGAAGCCGCCGGCCTGAACCGTCAGATCGTGCTCCATCCCATTGAGTCGTTGGAGCGCGTCAACCGGCAGGATGGTATCGGCATGGAGAAAGAGGAGCCATTCACCAGTGGCTGCTTTTGCGCCGGCATTCATCTGCAAGGCTCGTCCCTTCGACGCAGTCAGCACACGGATCTGAGGAAATCTCCGAGCGATTTCGCATGTCCGATCGGAACTCTTTCCATCGACCAGGATGACCTCAAAGTCGCCGGTTTGGGCGAAGAGGGCTGCGAGCGTGCTCGGCAGTACCTTTTCTTCGTTGTACGCGGGTATGACGATGCTGATCATGCCACGCACCAATCGGGCAAGAAGATGCGTACATCGGCTGCCCAGGCATCCGCATCTTCATCGATACTGTCGAAAAGATCGCACAAGGTCAACACCATCGCATCCGTCAAGGCTAGATAGCGCTCAGCCTGTCTCCTGAGTGTCTGCGGATCCGTCTCGCCTCGCTCAACGGCTCGTTCGAGTTGCCGCCGTCCGAAGCCGTGATGCGCTTCTTCCTGTCGCAACAAGATCCGGCGGAGGCGTCCAAACGGTGCAGCCCGCTTCGCCAATCCTTGCTCTATACGTGTCAGGATGGCTTCACCCAAGCCTTCGAGGACCACTTGCTCGCCAAGGAACGTCTCCATGAGATCTCGGCATGCCAGCGCATCGTTCAGCATCCTCCGGTATTCTTCTAACGCGGGAAGAAATGGAGAATCACGGAGGTGTTTTGGCGACAGCCACACAATGGCTCCCTGAAAGACCCGTGCATGCATGGCTTCCTGCCTGGCCTGGCTGAGAAGGAATCGGCGCGCTCCGGAGTCTTTGGACAAGGCGGCTTGGGCCTTTGCGCAATCATGGGCCATCCGCTCGCCATGCTCCAGAAAGGTCAAGAGGCGCGCGATCGGGACTTTCTCATCAGGATGGGCCAACATGATTTTGCTCCTTGGGTGAGATTCCATTGAGGTTCCAGTCATACTCGAGGTACTCGATGCGGTATTCCGATTGCAGGAGGTCCTGAACCAGTTCCGGATCGTTGACGTAACGCGCGATGTAGACCAGAACCGACCCCGCAGCTCGTGTGAAATCCTCATCAAACCACTTGAAGATCATCGAGAGCGATGCCACCTTCTTCACACGATCAAACCGATTCCGCGTCGGGTCGTTGATAAACTCCCTGGCGACACGATTCAGCTGGAGTTCAAGCTGTTCCGGCTCGAACGCCCAAGATTGAAGCCTCGGACAGGACAACGACGCGCATACGATGGCGAAGTGGATCCGCGGCTCATGGAATTGCGCAATCAGCACCTTTCGTTCCAGATCGTAGAGATTCAGGATTCCTCCGCCGACATGATAGTCCCGATCGATAAAATAGCGATACCGTCCCCAATAACTCATGGGTGAGTACCTATCGAGAATGCCCTTGATGGCAAAGGCGTTGTAGGCATTGATCCAGAAAGCCAATCGCTCATTCTTCGTCTTGAGCGCATTGGGGTCTACGCGGTCGAGCTGCGCGAGATAAATCGATAGCCGATCATCAGACTGGATCGCAGGATAATCGACGCTGCCATCTGTAACATGGGCCTGTACCACATCATGAAGCACCTTGTGCGAGAACTCTTCTGGCGGAATCGAATTGGGAGGCGTGAAGGATGTCGGAACCGTGGAACATCCCGCGAGGACAATCGCGAGGCTCACAGTGACGCATTTCATGAAGCCCGTCGTCTTCGTCACCATTGCACCGGGGTTTGCCATGCCGCAATGGGGTGTCGTAGTACCGACCCGATCACGCGTCCGTCTAGCCTGTTACAGGACGATCGATCGGAACAACGTTGAATTGCTTGTCGATCAAACCGCGCCAGGATTTCGCTCAGTGAAGACTCGAGAAGATTCCCGGCCTCAGGGAGTGACAAGCAGGGGGAGACATGACCCGATGCATCGATGGCAATACTATACCGTCCGGCATCGCACGGGCTGAGCGTTTCGCCGCTGAGCCATGCTACGTTGTCCTTCGCGTATTGCCGCAAATACCCAGGTGGGAGGGCATTCTCTTTCAGCAGCCCCTCAAATACGGCGCGTGCCTGTTCACGCTCATACATCAACAAGGGTTCCTGCTTTCCGTACAGTCCGACGTCCCAATGATAGGCGCCGACAACCGGTAAGAAACCCCGCTCTTGAGCAAACCGAACCATCTGGGTGACTTCCTGGCGATTGATTTCACTGACGATACAGGTCAGAAACTTGGGATGACGATAGCCTTCCAGTAGCTTGAGACCAGCGAGCACGTGATCAAGTTGATCGGCACCTCGGATACGTTCATATGTGAGAGGGTCCAGCGTATCCAGGCTAATCGAAAGTGTGACCGCAAGGGCATCGAACGTTTGCACGAGACTCTCGGTCAATCTGGTGCCGTTTGTAATGAGTGTAATGTGAAATCCAATCTGAACCAAATCTTGAAGAATTGGCACTAAGTCCTTTCGTAGTAATGGCTCTCCACCCTGCATGAAGACGAACCGAACGCCCTCCCTGTAGAGTCCTGTAAAGACTTGCCGAATCTCCTCGCGGGACATTTCATACCGACCAACGTTCAAGGGAAGGTTGCAGTATCCGCAAGAGGAATTACAGCGAAGGCACGCCTGGAAAATAGCAAGCACCGGTCGTTGACAAACCAGATTGGTTAACCCACCCCAGAAGGCTTGGAGGAGACCAGGCTTCTTGCCCTCGAACGTCGAAGGCTGGCTACCGCGATCATGAAGTGTTTGCTTAGCTCGTCCAATTTGTATCAGCATGCGCTCCGTCGGGATACCCTGCCCAGATCTGTACAATCACGGACCGTTTTTTTACCACGCTTCAAAGGCTGTCTCTCGTGTCCCTTCTAACAAGCCTTGTAACACCTTGAAATTCATAGTCCATGGGTTTTGTGCTACCGGCATGTGCCTTGCTGAGAACTTCCCGGCCAAGATGATTTCTTCCACAGGAGGTTCATCATGAAGCAAGATCAACAGAAAATCCACCTCGTGACAATCGGAGGACTGACCGCAATCTTGTTGGCTGCACCCTCTTTCACCATGGCAGGCCAACAGCATGAGAAAAGGTCAGGTGCCGCGTCACCTTCATCTCCTACCGCACGTCACACCCCAGCTGTTGCGCACCATTCCGACAATAGGCCAGGCCCAGCCTGGAGGACAATCGACGGGACCGTCACGCACATGAAAGATACGGTGTACACAATCGAGGACTATGAGGGAAACCAGGTGCAACTCTTCGTGAGCCGAGAAACCAAACAACTGGGGGGTCGTAAGAAAGTTGGTGATCATGTTCGTGCTGAAATCACCCACGGCGGTTTTGCCAATTCAATTCACTGATCGGTTCATACGCAGCCCGGCTCGATTGAGCCGGACTGCGCTGTCCCGAGTGTTTGTCGGCCACTGATTCAATTTCTTACAGAGCTGTTTCAGGCACGCTGTGCACCGAGTGAGTAGGTCAATCTCTCGGTGAGTCGTTACTGCGCCACAAGGCCGTTTACCCCTGCAGGCAGACCAGAGATGCCGGTCAGAAGAGTAAGCTCCCCGCTGCCACGATTGACACGAAACACATCGATCGTACGTGCAGTTGCATTGAGCACATAGAGGAACTTGCTGTTTCGGTTTAAAGCCATATCGATTGGAGTGGCCCCGGTACGTCCTGCTTCGGATGCGAGCAAGGTCAGACTTCCAGCGCGCCCCACGCGATAGCTCGAAACGGTATTGCTGCCCGTATTGCTTGTATAGGCAAATTTCCCATTTTTGGTTATGACGATCCAACAGGCTGCTGATTGAAAATCGGGGACCGACCCGCTGCGAAGTGACAACTCGCCGTTTTTCAGCGTATATGAAGATACTGCACTGGCATTCGGCGCTCCACCAAATGCTTCGCTTACAATGAGGACGCCTCGTTTATTGAAGGAAAACCCGAATGGAGTGACGCCGGACGAGGGTTGAGAGGCTGGCCCCACCGCAACGCCGTCGTCGTCCACCGTATAGGTGTTGATAATTTGAGTGGCTTTTTCTGTTACTACCAACGTATTTCCTTCGGGATTAAACTCAATTTGTGCTGGCGCTGTTGCAGGGCCACTGAGCGATTGAGTCGACCCAGGGATCGGCTCCAACGTATTGCGACTAGTCAATGTAAACCCAGTAATATTGCCAGGTCCGCCCGCGTTTAACACGTAGACCCAGTCTTCGTGCAGCGCGATGCTGATCGGACGCACTCCACCGGAACTCACCTTACACGTGAGCGTTAGGCCGTGATCATGGATCTGAAACACCGACACCTCGTCACTTCCTGCATTCACAGCAAAGAGGGTCTCTCCGTCGTCGCTAATCGCGATCGCACCTTGATTGCCTAGGCCATCTCCTGATCCGGCACCCTGAGTGGGAAAGCTTCCAGCTGGAATCAATGTTTCACCACGCTGTTCAAACGCCAAAACCGCATTTCCGGAGGTGGCATTCGACATGGTATACACCATCCTCCCATTCTGACCGGCAAGGACGTCGCCGATCATCCACTCAGATAGGGCTATTGCCACTGCTATCATGCGTACGAACGTTTGTCCCATGAAGAACCTCCTGTGTTGACTAAGTGCACTGTCACCCTTGACGAACCACCATAGTGATGAGATGTCACAAAACTTTCACATCTCGATCACATAACAGTCACAAACCGAAACACTCAGATTGATTAAAGGGTGGTCACGCGCTCAGCCGTGAGGGAGGCTTGGGAACAGTTTTGCAGGTGGTTGGTAGCGTCATCCCAAGAGTGAATGCAGACCCTCTTGATCAGAATCTCCTTGAGGAGCTACGCCTTAGGTGACGAATCACGAATCTCGATGGATGGCTGAACCGTATGCAGATGAAATGTGAAGGTTGTTCCGTCATTCAGGATACTGTGAGCTTCAATGGAACTTCCGTGAAGCTCGAGGATTCGTTTGGAGATGGCCAGACCAAGTCCTGCCCCAGGTGCTCTCCCTTGCTCACTGTTGCCAACTCGATAGTAGCGATCAAAGATGTACGGGAGGTCCTCTGGTGGAATCCCGCAACCGGTATCCGTAACCTGAGTCACCAGCTTCTCATTCTCAAAACTCAGGGTCACGATGACAACGCCTCTTTCGGGAGTATGTCGTATGGCATTGACGATGAGGTTTTCAAGCACTCGTTCGATCAGCCCAATGTCAGCCGAGACAAATGGGAGACCGTCCCGTATATCCGTCTGAAGATGCACCTGCTTCTTCTCGGCCATAAACCTGAGCTCTTGAACCACATCTTGGACCAACTCGCTGAGGGAAAACGGTTCGATATGAGGCATCATTTCCGGAGAATTCAATTTGGCCAGTTCAAATAGCTCAGCAATCAACTTACTTAACCGCTCGCCATGCTTCGTGGCAATTTCAAGATAGGTGCGCTGCTCCTGTGGGGACAACGTGCCTTCCTTCATGCTCAGGGTCTCAAGATAACCCTGGAGCGATGTGAGAGGCGTGCGAAGGTCGTGGGAGACATTGGCGACCAGTTCGCGCCGTAACTGATCAGTCTGATTAAGCTGCGTGACTTGCGTGTGAATGCGATCGACCATTTGGGTAAAGATTGTACCCAATTCGTCAATTTCATCTCGCGGCTCAGCGCGCATCGGTTGCAGATGAGATTGGTCGGTCACCACTGATTGTTTCAAGAAATCGCTTCGTTTGAAGCGCTCCATCGTCACGGCGAGCGCCCTGAGCCGGTGAGTCAAGACCCTGAGTGTGAAGAGACCAGTCACAAGAGCAAACAGCATCGTTGCCAGCACGGCCCACAGGCTCAATCGGAGAATGTAACTCCCTTCGAGCATCTGCGATACGGAGTCAAATTCCTCTCCGCCCAAGATTACGTACAGATACCCCTGGATTGAACCACTCAGAGATTCGATGGGAAATGCTGAAAAAATTTTTTTGCGACTGAGATCACGAGGGTCGTCACCTAAGATGGGGAGGTCCTCGGCTCCCGACAAGAACTGTTTGAGTGGGTCGAGAGTGATACTCTGTCGCTTCACCTTTGAGGGGGGGGCCGAAAAGGTCAGGATCCTTCCCTGATCATCGAGCAGATAGACTTCGATACTGGGATTGATCACCATGAGTATGTGAAAAATATCCTTGATGGCCTCCTCATTCACCAGTCCTTCCTGCATCAAGAGCTTTTCAGACACGATGCGTTCGGCCAACGTCCGGTTAAGCTTTTGGTTCACCTCTTGGAAATGCAACCTGGTCGTATACAGAGTCAGTACAATGGCCCCAGCGCCTATGAGGCAAAATAGCCCGATGAGAACACTTGCAAGCTTTCCGTACAGAGTAGTGAACATTCAGCTACTCCTACTGGTGTTCCTCGGTAAAGCTGTAGCCAATACCCCAGACCGTCAAAATATACTGAGGATGGCTCGTATGGCGTTCGATTTTGGCTCGTAGACGATTGATGTGAGAGTTCACGGTATGTTCGTAGCCGGCGTGTGCATACCCCCACACCAAATCGAGTAATTGCGAACGGGTATACACCCGACCTGGGTGTTGGGCGAACTGAAGTAAGAGATCGAACTCTTTGGCTGTCAGGTCTAGGACGTTGCCGCATAATGTAACTTTACGTTTCTCGCAATCAATCATGAGATCGCCCGCTTGAATTATGTGGTGCTTGTCGGAGGCTCGTTGCGCTTCAAGCGCCTCCATGCGACGAAACAATGCCTTCACCCGAGCCAGGAGTTCACGAATGCTGAATGGCTTCGTCAGATAATCATCTGCGCCGACCTCGAGACCAAGGACGCGATCCAATTCAGTCGACTTCGCCGTCAACATCAGAATGGGTGTGTAGTTGGGTTTCGTGCGTACATTTCTGCATACTTCCAACCCTTCCATCCCTGGAAGCATGAGATCGAGAACGATTAAATCGTAGGCATGAGACAGTGCTTGTTTGAGGCCGGTCGCGCCATCCTCCGCCAGATGGACGTCATACCCTCCATCATGGAGATGGAGCTCCAGCAGACGAGCAATGTCCCTGTCATCTTCAATTACAAGAATATTTCGTGGCTTTACGCTTTGCCGATGCGGTGCTTCATCTGCCATGATTGCTAGGATATCAGGCGATTATCACGAAAGCATCACAGATGGCCGGAGCTGATGAGTAAGATATTCACACGCTTAGGCAGGGATCGGTGGAAGGATCAGACACCGACAGCTTAGTGGGCCGCTTTTTCAAAAATGATATCACCGTAATAGGCGGTCGCTCGTTCCTGTGTATTATCCGTATCGCTCATGATGGCGATGCCGTTGATCATCGGCGGTTCTTCTCCGAATGCTTTTGTATAATCTTTGTAGATATTGCGCGACTCTTTGACCCATATGCCGAGATTGTGTGGACCACTTTCCACGACCACCATTTTGACAAAATCGGTATAGGCGTTATCAATAATCTCGCCGACCGGTGCCTTCCGTTCCCAGACATAGTTGATCGCCCCGATCGGAATGTCTCCGAACAATACTTGGCCCGCCTTGTACTTGAGCTTCTTCCCAAAACTCACCTTATCGGGGTCGTATTCAAAGGTGATGTAGAGGCGGGCTGGATAGTCGTCGCCGTCTTTGCGCGTGGCATCGCTATTCTGCAGCAGGTTGTCGACTTTCCAACGCCATCGCACGATGGGAAATTCCTTGGGGTCGATCTTGACTTCCTTGGTCAATCCCGATGCGGACGCATCGCTCGTGGCCTTGATGACGACATGTTCACCGTCTCTCACCAACTCGTATGATGTGAGCGTGTGGATGTTTTTGAAGGTTAAGGGCTTCCAGCCATCCGGTAGACGGCCGCCTGGTTCGCTTACGGAAAACTTTCCGACTTCAAGCACAGGCGGACCCTGCGCCAAGAGCCATGCTGGAGCGATAAACAGCCAGATGGCAACAACTACGCCTATGACTATCAGCACCGTGCTGCCTCCTTCAGGCGCCATCCCCTCATCCTCTTCTCATCCAGGTGAACAACTTCACCAGGATATTCTTCGTACCCTGTGAGAAGTGCGCCTTGCGCCAAAGATTGACGACTTTTTTGTTTACCTCGGCCTGGGTGGGATAGGGATGGATTGTACTGGCTACTATTTTGGCTCCTCCTGCTTTCATAGCGACGGAGAACTCGCTGATCATGTCGCCGGCATGACGTGCGACGATCGTCGCCCCCAGGATCTTGTCAGTCCCCTTTTGGATGTGAACCCGTGCAAACCCTTCCTCGTCTCCATCGAGAATGGCCCGATCGACCTCGTCGAGTTTGTAGGTATAGGTTTCCACTTCGAGACCCTTTCCCTTGGCATCCTTCTCGTACATGCCGACGTGAGCAATTTCCGGATCGGTGAAGGTGCACCATGGCATATTCAAAGACTCGACACTGGCGTACCCCAAGCCGAGGGGATGAGGAAAGAGGGCATTCTGAATGACGATTTGAGCCATCGCGTCGGCGGCATGTGTAAACTTGTATCGCGAGCAGATATCGCCCGCCGCGTAGATCATGGGATTCGTCGTTTGCAGCTTCGCATTGACCTTGATTCCGTTCCTATCGTAGTCCACCCCCACGGCTTCCAACCCAATCCCCTCTACATTCGGCGTGCGTCCCACTCCAACAAGGATTTCATCAACGGTGACATCGTACTGTTGACCATGTGAATCGATTGTTAGGCGTTTGCCAGCAGCGGTCTTCTCCACATGCAAGTCCTTCCCGCAGCAGAGTAGCGTCACTCCATCTCGAACCATCGCGTGCTCTACAATGTCTGCAACATCTCGATCCTCATTTGGCATGATGCCGTGTGTGGTCTCGATGAGATAAACGTGGCTTCCGAACCGAGCGAATGACTGCGCCAGTTCACAGCCAATAGGACCGGCACCAATCACACCGATGCGTTGCGGCAGCTCGGTCAGTGAAAAGACGGTTTCATTCGTCAGATAGCCAGCCTCCTCCAGGCCAGGGGTGTTCGGGACTGAGGCTCGTGCCCCAGTGCAGACGGCGGCTTTCGCAAATGTCAGGATTCGATCGCCAGCAGGACCAACGACTTGGATCGTATCGGCACCGAGGAACCGTCCACTGCCGACATAGACATCGACTCCAAGTTGTGCATAGCGATGGACAGAATCGTTCTGGCTAATACGTGCCCGCAGTCGTCGCATCCTTGCCATCACAGCGCCGAAATCGTATTTCACACCAGGCGGGATTTGCAGGCCAAACTCTGTTGCTTTTCGCAAATCTGCCCACGCTCTCGCGGCTCGGATCACACCTTTGGATGGCACACACCCGACATTCAAACAGTCGCCGCCCATCAGGTGTTTTTCGATTAAGGCGACTTTCGCTCCGAGACTTGCGGCCACGACCGCCGTGATCAAGCCCGCAGTTCCAGCACCGATCACCACGATGTTGTACCGACCGGTCGGTTTCGGGTTGACCCAGTCGGAAGGATGCACATTGGCGACAAGCTGTCGGTTGTATTCATCGTCAGGACGGACCAGATGCTGATCAGGCTCAGTCATTGCGGCGATCCTTGAGATAGGCTGAATGATCATAGGGTGTCACCATTCTTTGTGTACCGTCAATCGGTGTCATTGGGAGGATTGTGCCATGTATTTCTTGTAGAGCACCGGCATCAACGCAAGAAGTCCCAGCAACACAAAGGCTGCGATCACATTGGGCGATGCGATTTCTTTCAAGGAATTGATGGTACCCAGTTGTCGCCCCGCATAGGCGTAGACAAACGAGCCGGGAATGATTCCGATCGCCGTGGCTGCGACATACGTCCCGACGCTCACGCGTGTGAGGCCCGACACAAGGTTCACGATGAAAAATGGAAACAAGGGGATCAGTCGCAGGGTCAACAGGTAACTGAAGGCGTTCTTGGCGAATCCTTCTTGGAACGGCCCCAGCCATTTCCCGAATTTCTGTTCCACGGTGTCCCGTAGCAAATACCGTGCAGTTAGAAACGCCACGGTTGCTCCGGTTGTCGCTCCGACATTCACAAACACAGTCGCCAAGCCAGCGCCAAACAAGAAGCCGCCTGCCAACGTGAGGATGACCGCCCCTGGCAGCGACAACCCTGCCACCATTGCGTAGGTCCCGATAAAAATAGCCACAGCCGCCACAACGTTCGCATCTGTGAACGCCAATAAGCTGTCCCTATTTTCTTTTAGCACGGTCAGCGATAAGAACCGTCCGAGATCGAAATAGAAAAACGCTCCAACAGCCGCGGCGATAACAAGGACGATAACAATTTTGCCAGCATTCGAACTGTTGGATTCAGGGTGATTCGAGAGCTGCGTCATGGCGATATCCTGCGGTATCATGGGGGCTCCTCTTCGTTGTGTCAATGCGCTAGACGGTTCGGTGTTTTGTCGGGCGAGATTGCCAAATCTTACGTGCTTTGTGAAAACTGACACCTGAGCTCCCATTGGGACTATATTGGGGAGAGAACTTCAGCTCGTCTGAATTCCGCCGCAACCACCACCACCTAGAAAGGAGTTGCCAGATTGGCTGGAATTCTCGTAGTCTGTCAGAAGGAGATCACAATGGATGAATCGAGCAGACTGACCAGGACCAAAGAACAGTGGGCAAAGGCTCGGCGGGGTGGAGAAGAACGAGAAGTCTTTTATGAAGGCGATGATCGATTACCTCCAGGCCAACACCTCGTCGACAATTTTCCTGTGCTGGACCTAGGCTTCAAGCCGGAGCTTCCATTAAGTGAATGGACGCTCAGTATCGGCGGGTTTGTTGCTGAGCCCATGACATGGACCTGGGAGCAATTCTTGGCACAGCCCCAAGTCAAAAATCGGTCGGATTTCCATTGTGTCACGTCATGGAGCCGTTACGACAACGATTGGGAAGGTGTCAGCTTCAAGCACCTCATCGCGCTTTTGAAACCGCTCTCACTTGCACGATTTGTCTTGTTCAAGTCCTACGACGACTACACCACGAACCTACCGCTTGATGCCTGTGACGATGACGATGTGTTGCTCGCCCATAGCTGGAACGGCAAACCGCTCTCCCGAGAACATGGCGGGCCGGTTCGTGTGATCGTTCCCAAACGGTATGCATGGAAGGGAGCGAAGTGGGTGAAGGAGATTACCTTTTCAGATCGGGATGAAAAGGGGTTCTGGGAAGTTCGTGGCTACTCCAACACAGCGTTTCCCTGGAAGAACGATCGTTACGGTTAACCGTTATTTTTTTATCCAGCCGCCCGGACCTTCGACGAAGTTTCCCGGTTTAGTGTTCTGAATGGCTTTTTCGCCTGCCAGTGTCTCTACCGCGGTCCGTGGCGTTCGGTTTTTCTTGGCAATATCCTCATATGCCTGCCGACGTTTTTGATTGATATCCGAGATTAGTGCTTGGGCGTCGGCATTGGGCGTATTGACCGCCCCAAGGTAGCCGTTGGTTCGTTCCCCGACCACCCCCATTGCTTTGGCTTCGTCCAGTGACAGTGCGGAAACCGGGGATGCCATCGTTGCCCATAGGATCGCAATACATGTTGCCATGACTAACCGCATTATCAACATCGTTCCCTCCCGCAGCTAAAACAATCCGCTATCATTCGAGATGACTTCATCGAGATCTTTCTCTACTTTCAGTCGGATCTCATGATCAATCTTCACGTTGAGATTGATCGTAATCGGCTTGTCTGATGGAGCTACCTCGACACGTGGAGTACATGCGCCCAGGGTGGTGAGCAGAGCTCCCCACAGCAGCACTCCGGCACTGATCAGTCTCACGCGACTCCGCATATTGCGCCTCATGATGGTCATAATCGTCCATACTTTCTCTCAATAGAGCCACGAATCTCATCAACCAGACGCAGACTCTTCAGGAGCGTGGGAATGTGTTCTTGCACGGTTAAATTGAAATGAATCGGCGGAGTATTCTTCAAATCCGGATTCTTCCCTTCGAGCCGAGCGCTCAGATCTAACATCCCCGTTTCTTCGTATTTCAGACCGACTCGTAAGAGTGTATAGTGAAAGTTGTTCAGCGCCTGTTCTACAAGCTGAAGTTGATGGCCTGATTCCGAGACATCTCTTGACGGTTCTGCTGCCGAGATATACCGCAACACTCCTCCCGGAGGTTGCGCCTCGATGCGACCATCTTTCACAATGACCCCGCTGGACGTGAAGGTCACAGGTACCGTCCCATTGAGCGTTCCAGTCCCATGAAGTCCCCGTTGCTGTTCCACGCTCAGAACTTTCGCAAGATCTAGTTTATGTAAGAAGAACGTGCTTGAAAAGGGCGGCCTGTCTAAGTCTACCACAAGACCAGGGTTCGTGACCCGTCCTCCGAGCACGTCGCATCCAAAATCTTTTACATCGATGACGGGCAACGTATTTGCGAATGGCCATCGGATCTGGTATAGAGCTGCCAGATTGGATATTTCAAGGCCGCTGCGCATCGATGTCACGACGATGGCGGCCGGTTGAATCATGGCAACTGCATCAGCTTCGTCCATGTGCAGAGCCATCGTGGTACTGAGACCCTTCACAACATAGTCCGAGTAGTATCCCGACAGTTTTTCCGCCACGACCTTGGCATCGGTTGAGGTGATTTTCATTCCGCTCATTGAGTTGCCGAAGTCGCCGGACCAGGACGCATCAGCCGTGACGCTGAATGTACCTTCGACGATATCTGTCGATGGAGGGAGTCCCGTGATGATGTTGCTCAGCCGACCTTCGGCATCGTTAAACGTGAGCGGACCAATTGTCCCGTGGAACATCCCCGATTTCCCTTGCAGTGGCTGTTCGATCCTTCCCGTCATAAATTCGGCCTGTGTCGGCAGATCAATACGAAGGTTGGCATTGATCTTGGTCTGATCTGCAGCAAACTGAACGGCCCACGTACTTGGTGACATGGCCCAAGCGCTTGAATTCAGGCGTACGCCATCGACTGATACCGTCCCTTCCGCCTGCCATTCAGATCCTCTGGTTTTCATGTGCTCGAAACGCAGGAGGCCTTGACTGGTGTGAACATTCCGACCGTTTATCGTAACAGTGGGTGCATGCACGGTCGCGATCATCGGTCCTCCGTCACAATGCAGCGCCGTCAGATTGCAGTCAACCGTCATCGGCTCCAAAAGCTGTAGCGTGAGACCTGGAATGTGTGTCGTCCCTCTTTCGATCTGCTTCATTGTCACTGAAGACTGAGGCAACAGCACTCCCTCTATCTGCGTGCTGCTCATTTTCACGGTGCCTCGAACACCTCCCATCGCTTCTTTGGCCGAGAAGACTTCAGTGACGGCTTTTGGAAGGGCTCCCTCCAGATCATAGGTTCCTTCGGCCAGGACCAACTCATGGCCCACCCCCTCAGCACGGGTGGATTGGAATTGTGCGACCAATGAGCCCAAGCTCTGACCATAAGTGACAAGCAGCGGGCCCTGAACGATCATTCGAATGGGCGTTTCTCTCCAGTATAAAGTCCCTTGCACGGGTTTCGTATTTTCCATCCGTACGGGTTGATCACCATCAGGAAGAATCAATCGAATCATCTCAGGGATGATCTGCGGTTGGGTGTTGACAGTCGCTGTCAGTAGAACACCAGGACTCAGAGACCATTCGAGCTGAGAGGCATTCCCTCCAAATGTTCCCTCATACGCAATGGCGATATCCTTCGCAACCTCCTTCAGACCTGGCAGTGTGGCATTGACTCGAACAGTGCCTTCCACATGTGTTTGTGCATCCTGCTTGAGAGCACTGAGGGTGGTATCTGTGTCGGCCTGTCCAGCCCAATCGATTGCTACGTGGCCTGTCACTTTTCCCAGTTCTGGGCCGATAGGGACCAATAGTGCGATAAATGGAGCGAGTTCCTGTACGTTGACCTGTAGACGTCCGGTGATCTGAATCTGTGAGCCGCTTGGATGGGCCTGCGACTGCCATGCCACTATCGGTGTTGCTTGCGGCCGTTGGGATGCCAAGATTGCCGACCACGTGCTGGCAGAATTCCCCACGACCACCAGTCCATACGAGGCCGTATCAAGGCCTCGAAACGATAAACGACCGCCTAACTCTGCGCCACTGTACGTCAAGCTTCCGGTAATCGTGACCCTACGGAGGGGGCCGGTCGCTTGCTCGCGAAAGATGGTGAGATGATCAAGCTGCAAAACATCGAATGGGAGAATCGGCAAACTTCGTAAGAGATCACCGGCTGTAAGCCAACTCCAGGGTGGCTGTTCGTGATCGGGCTGGTTGACATGTCTGCTGTCTTCGTTGAATGATCCCATTGAGGGAGCATTCAGCACCTGAACGGCTGCGTCTCGAAGCACAATGCGGCTCACGCGGCCTTGAAGCAACTGAGACAGGTCATATCGGAGTTCCGCGTTCATCACCGAGACAATCAATCGCTCCCCATTCAAATCTTCCTGGAATGAGACGACGGGGATGTGCAGTTGTTTCCATCCGGGATAACCCAATTGCAGAATCACATGGCTATATCCGCGGTTACGAAGGCCTTCTGCCAGAAGATAGGACGCTCCCAACGGCAGCAGAAGATAGCAGCCAATGATGACGACTAGTCCAAATAGTACGGCGACCTGGTATCGTTGAGTCAGCATGAATCGCTCTCTTCTAGAGAGCTACTCGGTGGTACTGTGGCAATGGTTCTCGGGCAAATGCACAGGCTCTGTCAAGAGGTCCAAACGGCTCTGACCTAGGACAAGGCCCAATCGGGCCTCCCTCAAGCCATCAGATTCGAGATCACATGATCGTCTGATCACCGTTCCGTACAATACATATGCGGAAAGAAGAGCTTCTTATGCAACACCTATTATTTTTCCTATCCACTTTCTTAAGGAAGGCCAATGACTACGGGAGTGTCTGCTGTGGGAGTAGAGGCGTGTTCGAACTTGGTTCCTCGCATTTCTTGCAATTGAGATACGTACCGAGATGCTCTTCGCGTCCGGCAGCGCCAACCACCCATGGACGATTGATAAACGGTGGCTGATGTCGCACATGCTGTCCATGGCCGCAGGCCAACTCAGCCACCCAGTCTCCGTATTCGTCTTGGTGATACCCAGTGATCGCTTGGTGCATATACCAGTACGTGTTCTATTGAAGGAATCGATCGAGGCTGCTCAACATGCAGCTCAGACTCATGACTGGTCCATTGTCAATGTCATAACTGCCAGCGCATCTAGCGTTTTACAAACGGCAGTTCAGGACGCTGAGCAGAGGAGAAATACCTCCATTGCTTTTCCTCATCCTGATCAAAGCTTCCAAGGAATATCACCTCTCGATCGAGATGCCGAAACTCTGAGAGACTTGTTCGACACGTCTGGGCATCAATGACTCGCGCATCAAACTGTCCCACGACATACACCATGCCCTTGGCAGCCTGATACACATTTCGCCTTCCTGCGTAGCCGGTATCAGGAAACAACTCGGTTGAGGACGAACACCCTTCGGCTCCGCTGATATTCATGGTGAGATTGAAACGCTGGAGGAATGGGTCGGTCGCCATCCTAACGATTGTCAACCGAAGTCTCGCAGAGGGGATGTCTGCTGATGCAGGCTCAGGCGTATTACTATTGCACCCTATGCACAGCAGTAGCACGCTCCCAATGATAAGCAGACCTGCTGGTGTGCTCACTGTGCCGTAGGCACCTTGGGAGCCGCACCAATCGCATCAAGGCCTTTCTGAGCGCAGGCATCATCCAGGTGGGTACCCGGTGCTCCACCGACGCCAATCCCTCCAACCACTTCCCCTCCGATTTCAATCGGAAGCCCACCACCCAAAATCAGAATCTCGCCATTCATGTCTCGAAGAGCCTGCAGCGTGGGAGCTTTTGCGATCAGCTCAGCTAATTCGCTCGTGGTGCGGCGCACACTCGCCGCCGTATAGGCTTTCTTTCGGCTGCTATCGACCGTATGTGGCCCCGCTCCATCAGCACGTCCCATTGCGCGAAGGACGCCGGCACGATCCGCGATGGAAACGCTTACTCGATATCCATCTTTTTTACAGGCATCGACGGCCGCTTGAATTGCCGTATTGGCAAGGCCAAGTGGCAACTGAGATTCTTTCAGTAGTCCATCAGCAGCCCCAACGTGAGGTGTATCGAGACTCCATGTCACGCATGCCAACATGCCGACTACGAAGAGTCGACTCAATTGTACCTGTCTGAGCGACTGTGTCATCTGGCGACCTCCGATCTTCGTGCTCACACTACGGCTGCAGGGGAAATGCTGTCAAGAGTGCGGTAGGTCACTCCCCTCGACGAGTGTCCGATACGGTCGTGATCGGTAGTCCAAGATCTTCCACCATCACACGGAGAGGCTCCGCGATGGACCAGGCTTGGGCCGGACATCCTCGCGGACGGTGTGGAGGTTCTCCATCGAAGATTTCGGAGATCTGCCCCAGGCAGGTTTCGTGTATGTGATCTTCTAGTCCGTGGAGAAACGACCGCGCCACGTTTTTGCCATCAACCGTCGATCCGAATATCCTCACCCAGGAGGTGAGGAACGGCCCCAAAAGAAACGGCCAGACAGTTCCTTGATGATACGCGCCATCTCGTTCCACCGGACCGCCTTCATATCGTGGACAATATCGCGCATCCTGAGGTGACAAGGTTCTTAATCCGACGGGGGTCAGGAGGTGTTCTTTGACAATCTGAAGGACCCGACTCGCCTGCGCTCTCGTGAGTACATCATCACAGAGAGAGACCGCATATACCTGATTTGGGCGTATCGATGTATCGTCGCCCGTCGGCCCATCTATCGTGTCGTACAAATACTGGCCGTCCTCATACCAGAATCGTGTACGAAAGGATTCCACCGCTCGCGCCCGATCTTCGCGACAGCCTCTGGCGTAGCTGGCTTCCCGAAACCGTGTCGCAAGTCGGGCTCCAATGTCCAAGGCTTTCATCCATAACGCTTGAATCTCGACCGGCTTCCCATGCCGTGGCGTGACAACCCAGTCGCCGACTTTTGCATCCATCCACGTGAGTTGGGTGCCTGGTGTTCCACCTGCGATAAGCCCATCGATGTCCATGTGGATGGAATATCGCGTACCCCTTCGATAGCCGTCGAGAATCTGTTTGATCGCGGGCCAAGCCACTGATTGCACGCGTCTCACATCATGGCTATATGCAAGGTATCGGTCAATGGCGTCGATGAACCAGAGGGATGCATCGATGGAGTTGTATTCTGGGTCCTTGCCAGCGTCGGGAAAGCGATTCGGGACCATGCCTTCTGACACAAAGGAGGAAAACGATCGAATGATCTCCCAGGCCACCTCGTACCGACCGGTTACGAGACAGAGGCCTGGGAGCGAGATAAACGTGTCTCGCCCCCAATCTGTAAACCATGGGTATCCGGCTATCACGGTCTGCTTGGTCCCTTGTTGAACCACATAGTGAGTTGTGGCTTCACGAAGCGATTCAATCAAGCAATCAGCTCCTGTCGTTCCCGTGTGTACATTCATTCGCTGATTGTGTTCACAGTGAATGAGCTTCATCACGTCGCCGGTATCCATTGGTTCACTTGTAAATGCGAGCACGTGCTCCTTGCTCGCACCGAACTCGAAGGCAAACTCACCTGGAGACCACCAGTCTTCTTGAAAATCCAAGCCCCGTTCTTTTTCAAGAGGAAACTGCACCTGCCGGTACCAGTCAGGAGTATGGCGGTAGCGTCCGGTGTGAAAGCTATGCACGGGTGGGAGACTGTGATAGGGCTGCCAGCTCACCCATTCTGGTGTCACTGTGGAGACTGACAAAAGGTGTCTGTTTTCGTGGTGCAGGGCATGATAGTCACGGCCTGTCAACATTGGCCGTACCATGAGGGTGAGGATCTGACTTGCTGATTCGACGACCGTCCAACGCACAACGACGAGATCGTAGCCCTGAATACAGATGATTTCACGCCGACATGCCGTGCCGTTATACATAAACATCCATGTTGGCCATGGTGTCGATGTAAACGAGATGCAGTGACGGTATCCGTGAGGATGAACTGCTCCAGGATACAGGTTTGTTGAGAGGGACCACGCCTCTCCGTCGATCTGGAGCCATTCCTCAATCTGATTGACCAGCACGTAACGGGTGCGTCCTGAGTCCGGTGATGTGAGTAATAGGGCATGGTACCGTCTGGTATTGGCGCCCGATATCGTGCCAGACGAAAATCCTCCACGACCGTTTGTCTCTAGCCATTCGAGACTGAGCGCACGATCCAATTCCTGACAGTCTTGTTTCCCAAGCTTCATATCCTGAGCCGTACCTTGGATTACACCCGATTCAGCCGTATGTATTGGCTGAGACATACCACATTGCGATGTATGGTAGTAGACCGAACAAGTCGCTAGACACGTGAAGATACAATGGATCTGGGCTGTAACCTATTCCCCGGATTGCTGGATTAACTTGGCGACAAGCCCGGTCCATCCTGTCTGATGGCTGGCTCCGAGACCGGCGCCATTGTCGCCATGGAAGTATTCGTAGAAAAGTATCGCATCGCGCCAGAATGGATCCTCCTGAAACTTCCTGGCCCCTCCAAAGACAGGGCGTCGTCCAGTTTCATCACGAAGGAAAATATGCGTCAGTCGTCGCGAGAGCTCTGAGGCAACTTCGTTCAAAGAGATGAATTGGCCGCTTCGAACCGGGTACTCAACCTGGTAGCTATTGCCAAGAAAGTAATGGAACTTCTGGAGCGATTCGATCAACAGATAGTTGACTGGAAACCAAATGGGACCACGCCAGTTTGAGTTGCCTCCGAACAACCCGGTCCTAGACTCGGCAGGCTCATAGTCTACACGGTACTCACTTCCCATGATGGAGAGTACATAGGGGTGGTCTCTATGGTAACGAGAGAGCGCGCGGATGCCATAAGGCGACAGAAACTCCTCCTCGTCGAGCATATAGCGCAACACGGACTTAAGACGCGTAGGATTGACCAGTGATAAAAATCTTCGTACCTCGCCATTAAGGGACTGGGCCTCCACGTGGGCACTAAAATCGGGACGGTGTTCGATAAACCACTGCATGCGATGCTTGAACCGTGGAAGCTTGTCGATCAACTCGGAATCCAGCGTTTCGACGGCAAACAAGGGGATCAATCCGACCAGAGAGCGAACTTTGAGTGGGTAGGTTTGTCCATCAGGCAAGTGCAGCACATCATAGAAGAAACCGTCTTCCCTATCCCATAATTCGATCTTTTCCCCGCCGATGTTGTTCATCGCCCTGCAGATATAGACGAAGTGTTCAAAAAACTTGCTTGCGACATCTTCATACGCTCGATTGTCACGTGCCAACTCCAGTGCGATTGAAAGCATATTCAGGCAATACATCCCCATCCAGCTTGTTGCATCCGACTGTTCGATATGGCCACCCGTTGGCAAGGGCGCACTTCGATCGAATACCCCGATATTATCGAGTCCCAAAAATCCACCTTGGAAGATGTTCTTGCCCTCGGCATCCTTTCGATTGACCCACCACGTGAAGTTCAAGAGCAGCTTATGAAACACACGCTCGAGAAAGACCCGATCACCGACTCCTTTTCGCTTCTTCTCAATCTTATAAACTCTCCAGGCTGCCCAGGCGTGGACCGGAGGATTGACGTCGCCCAAAGCCCATTCATACGCCGGGATCTGACCATTCGGGTGCATGTACCATTCTCGCAGCATCAGAATCAGCTGTTCCTTGGCGAACGTTGAATCGACTAGGGCCAAGGGGATGCAATGGAATGCCAAATCCCAAGCGGCATACCACGGGTACTCCCACTTGTCCGGCATGGAGATCACATCGGCATTGTAAAGATGAGACCAGTCTGAATTTCTTCCATGCAGTCGTTCAGGGGGAGGGTCCGGCATCCCCGGATCACCCACAAGCCAGCGCTTCAGATCGTAGTGATAGAATTGTTTGCTCCACAGCAATCCAGCAAAGGCCTGTCGCTGGACTTGCTTTGCATCGTCGGAGAGATCGGGTGGCGCGAGTTCGTCATAGAACTCATTGGCCTCCTGAATCCGTTGTGTAAAAAGACGATCGCACTCCGCAGCATCGAATCCACCCACCCCTACCTTGTTCGTTAATCGTAGCCGAATCAGGTCAGATTTCCCTGGGGGTAAGGTGAAGACATAGTGGGCGGCAGCCTTTGAGCCAAACTTCTCATGGTTAATCGCATCAGTTTGGCCTCCGATCACATAATCATGAAAGCTGTCTTTCACGTACTTCGCACCCTCTTGATCGCCGTATAAGCGTCTGGAGTTTGTCTCATTTTCGGTGAAGAATATCGGAGGGTTTCGTTCGCACCAGAGTCGGCGTTCACCGTAGTACTCATGATCCAGCTCGATCACACTCCAGTTATCGACTGCGATGCCCTCACGCATTCTCGGTCGGCGAGCATCCAGTCCCCACGACCAGGTATTTCTGAACCACAGTGTGGGCAGAAGTGTGAGCTCCGCAGAATCTGGCCCGCGGTTGGCGACGTGTATGCGGACATGTATCTCCTCGGGTGTTGCTTTCGCGTACTCCACGGTGACATCAAAGTAGCGATTCTCGTCAAAGACGCCGGTATCAATCAGCTCATACTCCAATTCTCCGCGTTGGCGACGTCGATTCTCTTCAGCAAGTTGTGCATAGGGAAACTCATTTTGCGGATACTTGTAGAGATACTTCATGTACGAATGGGTCGGGGTTGAGTCGACATAGAAATAATATTCCTTGGGATCCTCCCCATGGTTACCCTCGTTTCCCGTCAGCCCGAAGGTCCGCTCTTTCAAAATGGGATCGCGTCCGTTCCAGAGGGCAATGGCGAAACAAATATATTGATGGCGGTCGGAGATGCCGGCGAGCCCATCTTCGTTCCAGCGGTAGGCGCGTGAGCGGGCATGATCATGGGGAAACGATTCCCATGCCGTTCCATGGGGACTGTAATCTTCACGTACCGTTCCCCAGGCACGCTCGCTCAAATATGGCCCCCACCGTTTCCAATGTTGTTTACGGACGGCGTCCTCCTCGAGCCTCTGACGCTCAGCTCCTTGAGCGGCATTAGCTTGAGCCGACGTCCGATCTTTTTTTCCCACGAGACCTCATTCAGCGGTGCCATGACGAGCCGACGCTGGCCACCATGCACCTGCTCATGACGAGAATCAAGCCGAGCCTCAGTTGATAGAAGACCTCGTTCGATTCTTCTTCGGTCTTTGAGGCGTGTGACTGAATCGCACAGTAGGAGGGGGGCTCAGGGAAGAAGCCTTCGGCTCGCAGGATACAATCTCAGCAACGAGAAGTGGGAGTCTCTAGTGTTGTGCGAGAAGTCACGGAATAGGAGGGCCGACGAATCGAACGGTCAACTCCAGACGACGCGTTCCTGATTTAAGAGGTAGTCGATCACTTCGATACTATTGCGCATCTGGATCTGTGCCTGCTCAGACATAGGCAACACTGCACCGACCAACTTGCCGGATTCCATATCCATGAGCGAAGGAATTCCCTCACCCGACAGTTTTTCAAGATCGCCGCGGAAGCTAGCCAAGGGAGACCTCCTGGTTGAATCCTTCTCGGCACGCTTACGTCGATACTTTAGGGAGATGACTCAGAAGCTCATCCACCACTGGGAAAGCATACCATACGCATTCCCCCCAGCATGACAAACCGCTATCCAATTGTTTGTAATAGGATATTAGCGTTTCGAGACAGGTGGAAGGACAGGAGGGAGAGCGCCAAGGTAACGAAACCTACCGCGATCGACCAGCGTCGTGTCGGATTTTAAGCGGAAGTCATCATGCTCTGCATCGACAAAATGCGGATCAGCCGTAATATCCGACTCGGCCTTGAGCTCCGGGGCATGAAGATTTGGCGATCCGGGCCTCATGTAGTTGGCCTCTTTATTGAAGAGTGCGTTATAGGACGTCTTGGTGTGACTCGAGGAAGCGATGAGAAAGCCGATGTTGTTCAGACTCAGAATGTTCCCCGATGCCTCATTCGTTGACAGGCCGAGAAATGCTGCTCCTCCGCCATTCTTTACGAGGGTGTTGTTAATCAAGACCGCTTTCGCCTGATCACTCACCACAATAGCCTCGAACAGACTTCTTGTGATGATGTTTCGTTCAAGCCGAATGGTAGACTTCCCGCTCACATGGACGCCATGATCGTTGTCGTGGATAAAATTTCCGATCAGGGTGGCCTGAGAATCAGCGAAGTGGACGCCCGTCGTCTCGCTCCCGCCGATCACACAGTCTTCGATGCGAACATCTTGCACCTGCTGACCGAAGACCATTCCCCTCACACGAACCTGACGTAGTGTGATCCGGTTCCCATTGAAAATTCCGAGGGCGTGCCCTCCACGTTCGTTGATCGTGAGGCCGCTGATCTCGATATCCATTACCCCATAGGGCCACCTTCCGACATGCAGCACTCCAACCATCTCTCCCCGTCCCTGTAAAGTAACCTTATCGACCCCGGCACCAATAAGCCTGATGTTCTCTTTACTATGGATGGTCACGTGCTGCGCGTAGGCTCCGGCCTTAATCATCACCGTATCGCCTTTCCCGGCACTGTCGACGGCCTCCTGAATGGATGTGAAATCTCCCGAGCCGTCAAGCGCAACCGTGATGATCCGTGATCCAGGCAGGGTGGCCTCGGTTCCGGCGAGGCCTAACCCAGTCCCGATGAACCAGAAGCCGATCATTATCAGGAGCGCTGTTCGCATACAGAAATTCATACAAGCTAGAAACTGGGGATGTCAATCACGGTTTCGTGCAGGATATGCCACGTGATAAGCTCTTGGACCATGATTCTGATCGGACTTACAGGGGGTGTTGCGACTGGGAAAAGCACGGTGGCGAAGATGTTCGAACGGTGTGGTGCCGTCGTGATCGACGCTGATCAGTTGGCGCGGGAGGTCGTCCGGCCCGGCAAACCAGCCTGGCGCGAGATCGTGAGCACGTTCGGCAGAAGCATTCTCAACCCAGACCGCAGCATCAACCGTCATGTGCTCGGCACGATCGTGTTCCACGACAAAACTAAACTGCGCCGGCTTGAACGCATCATCCACCCCCGCGTAGCTCGCGAGCAGGCCAGGCTGACAAGGCAGGTTGCACGGAAAGATCCCGATGCAGTGGTGATCTATGATGTACCACTCCTCTTCGAATCCGGCATCGACAAACGCGTGGATAAGACCATCGTCGTGACCGCTGATCGAGAGACCCAGATCACCCGTCTCAAGAATCGCAACAGCCTCACACGCTCTGAAGCCCTTCGACGGATCAAGAGCCAGATGCCGCTCAGAATGAAACGACGTCGTGCAGACCACGTGCTCGACGGTACGAAGCAGCCTCGAAGACTTGCCCGAGATATTAACCAGCTGTTCAAGTACGTTCAGTCCCTATGATACATACGCTGGCCCGGTCCCTGTACAGACGCTCCGCTTAGGTACACCTCGAACATCCTTCTACCCTCTCCCTTCTACCCTGTGATAAAGTCAGGGACTATGCGCAATGTTGCCATCATTGGTTCCGGTCCCGCCGGTCTGACCGCTGCAGTCTATGCGGCGCGAGCGAATCTCTCGCCCTTACTCATTGAAGGCTGGCAATCCGGTGGCCAACTCACTACGACGACAGAAGTCGAAAACTACCCCGGCTTTGCCAAGGGCATCATGGGGCCGGAACTCATGAAGGAAATGCGGGGGCAGGCAGAACGGTTTGGCACAGAGTTTTTGACCGGTGACGTCACGGCTGTAGACTTTGCACAGCGACCGTTCACCATTACCGTTGATGCTGAACAGACCATCCATGCCAAAACCGTCATCATCGCCACTGGGGCATCGGCCATTCAGATTGGACTGCCGAACGAAAAACGGCTGACAGGACATGGCGTCTCCACATGTGCCACCTGCGACGGATTTTTCTTTAGAGGAAAAAAACTGATCGTGGTCGGCGGGGGTGACAGTGCGATGGAAGAAGCGACGTTTCTCACCAAGTTTGCGACAAAGGTCTCGATTGTCCACCGGCGTGACAAGCTTCGGGCATCGAAAATTATGCAAGACCGGGCCATGAAGAATGAGAAAATCACGTTTCTTTGGAATTCAGTGGTGGACGATATTCTTGGCTCCGATGTTGTGACGGGGGTTCGGCTCAAGAACACGGTGACCGGTAAAACGTCGGAGCTGGCTTGCGCCGGCGTCTTTGTTGCAATCGGCCACAGACCCAACACCGCATTGTTCAGCGGCCAACTTGACATGGATGAGAAGGGCTACATCTGCACTCACGCCGGGACAGCCACAAGCGCTCCTGGTGTCTTTTCTGCCGGAGATGTACAAGACTCCACCTATCGTCAGGCCGTTACCGCTGCGGGGTCTGGCTGCATGGCTGCCATCGACGCGGAGCGGTTTCTTGAGGGGATGGGTCAACACTAAGCTCAACCGTTCTCCAAACCTTTCCCTACACCAACACATGCGTTGCGCTATTGTTCACTATCATGAGCTTGCACTGAAGGGGCGCAACCGCGAATACTTTGAGCACTGCCTCATCCGCAACATTCGAACCGCCCTCAAGGATGTCGGAGTCCGACAGGTCGAGAACCTCCATAGTCGCATCCGCATCCGACTCCCGCTGGAGGCACCTCCCGAAGTGGTACGAGACCGGTTACGACGTGTCTGCGGTATCGCGAACTTTTCACTAGGGCGAGTGATTCCGCTCCAACTTTCTGATCCCAATCTGGATACGCTCATCGCCGCTGTCATTGAGGAGATCGCCCCACACTCATTTTCGACTTTCAGAGTGACAGCCAGACGAGCCGACAAGCGTCTGACTTTGACTTCAATGGATATTGAACGAGAGATAGGTGCGGAAGTTTGTAGAAGAACCGGAAAGAAAGTCAGTTTGAAGACTCCTGACGTGACTATTCATGTCGAACTCTTGTCGAAAGAGGTGTACTGCTCCGCAGAGAAAATCGAGGGGCCTGGTGGTATGCCGGTTGGCGTCAGCGGCAAAGTTGCCTGTTTGACCTCGGGTGGAATCGACTCCCCGGTTGCTGCTTATCGAATAATCAAGCGCGGGTGTGCTGCGAGTTTCATACACTTTTCAGGTCGCCCTTTGGTCAGCCGAGCCTCCGAGGAAAAAGCCCGTGACCTCGTCCGAACCCTGACTGCCTACCAGTACAATTCCCGCCTCTATGTTATTCCGTTTGGAGAAATCCAACGTGAAATTGTCCTAGGCGCACCCGCCCCGTTCCGGGTCGTGCTGTATCGGCGGATGATGGTGCGAATAGCTGAGGAATTGGCCAGAAAGGAGCACTGCTGGGCGCTCGTGACCGGCGATAGTCTCGGTCAAGTTGCTTCACAGACTCCTCACAATTTGTGCGCGATTGAAGACGCAGCAGAATTTCCGATTCTCCGACCGCTGATCGGAATGGATAAACGCGAGATCATCGATGAGGCGAAACGTATCGGCACCTACGACATTTCAATCGAACCAGACCAAGACTGCTGCAAACTCTTTGTGCCTCCCCACCCGAGTACCAAAACTCGGATAGACGATGTGAAGAAGATTGAGCGCATGCTGGATATTCCTACCTTGGTCAAACGAGGGCTGGAGAATGTTGAGCTGACCGAATTGTCGTTTCCTCCAGCAACAGGATAGATTTGAGTTTTTCCATGCAGCGAGTCAATCGTAAGTGAGCGAAGTCAAGCCATTGCAAAACCTCATCGGCCAAGGTAAGCTCAACACGCTCCTTGACCCCACTGGCTTCACTCTGGCGATAGGCCAACCAGCCGAGCATCGACAAAACGGAGAGGTGCGAGAGCGGCCGAATCGGGCAGTCTCGAAAACTGCTGTCGGGGTAACTCGACCGTGGGTTCGAATCCCACCCTCTCCGCCATAATGGCTTAAGATAAAATAACGCTGATTCTATCGTTGAACCACGCACGGCTCATGGATCATTACGGCCCGACTTGTTTGTTCTTCTTTGCCAGCGCCCTCCGCAATTCCACCATGGCCAACGTATCTCTTGCGCAATAGCGCAACAACGACTCCCGTAGCGCAGCCTGTTCCACCCAATCGGTTTCGACGAAGACCATGCGGTAGTATTCGGCGGCGGCTTGCCCTCCTGCTTGAATCGCAAGATCATCGTATCCAAGCGATGGCACAACAGCCGGCAACACCGATTTAATCGAGTAGGATCCATTGAAGTCGGGATGGTAATAGTGCTCTCGAATAACAGGGAGGAGATCCCACAACCGTTTCAAAATTGATTTGAATGCCGATTTGAACTCAGGGAAGGTCTCTGCAAGTTGTCGGATGATTGCTTCTTCGTACGCGGAGTACACAACAATACTCCCTTTCTCCCCAAGTGATTCGATCAATGCCTGGGCCCACTGTTTACGCGGCTCCGACGCCTCGTTGTGGAGAAATTCCTGATGGGATAGTTCACCGGATTCCAGTTCGATGTGATTGGACCATTGGACAGGAATGGGCTGGTAGGGCCTGGTCAAGGGAAACCGCGGCAACGCCAACATGACAGTTTCGATGTCCAGGTGGTGCACGGGATACGTGACAGAACGAAGGACTTTCCCCAATTCAGAGGACATCCACTCGACATTGTCTTTCACCCGTCGCTGCGCATCTGACAGTCGTGTGCCATTAGGAATGTCGTCGATCGTCGTAATGCCCTGTTGGACAAGCTGGTTCACAACCTCTTTTTTCCCCGGCAAGTGATAGATCCAGCGCGACGGCTTTCTCTTGGTGCAATGAGCCCAGAAAGGGCACTCGTAGGGCACATGACAATGCTGATCTGGTTCAATGTCAGGGGGATCAGATTTGAGGAGTGCGGATTTCATGACCGGTAACTGCTCATAGACCTGTCCCCGTCGAAGCGTCACCGATTCCGACATGTTTTTAACTGCGAAAAGAGCTCGTAAGTCGACCTCTCCACCTTGGTAGAGATATCCCGTATCGATGTGCATCAGACAGGTCGCATCGAGGGTCAATCCGACCCCTTGGACGACATGGCTTTGAACGGACAGATCGTCGAGGTGCACATCTTTCACTCGTGTTGATGACTTCACTTCGATTAATCGCCAAGACAAGGGTGCATCCTCACTAGTTCTCACCCGCTCCAAAATATCCACGCGCACCAGCACTCCGTCATGTTCAAACGCTCCTTCAAAGATGGACGGAATACTAGGATTGTGAACCAGAGCCGCCGTCTCTGCGACCGCAGCCTCCCGCTGGCGAAATCCTGCCTTCACCAATACCCCACCAGGAAAGTACTGCTGCGCAAGCCTGCCAATCTCAGTTCCCATATCCAGAATAGCCTGAGTCGACGCATCAGGCGGCGTCGCCAATTCAGGACGGTGAATCTCGAGATACAGACGTTTGAGACATTGCAACCCGGAGAGATACTTGGATTTCGATAAGCGGCGCGAGGGTGGCGCAGCGAATAGCCCCTCGTGTGAATCGGTCATTGTCACATTATCCATCATCTCATCACGGATTTCTTACTGGGTGTCAGGGGAAAGTCTGTTAGGATTACGCGCCATGATCAAAGATGTCGGCCAGATCAGACGGTCTGTGATGACGCTCGCATTCCCCATTACAGTCAGTAGTTTTCTTCAGCGGGCAGAAGGTATCGTCGCGATATTCCTTGTCGGCGGGCTGGGCGCCACGTCGATTGCAGCAGTCGGGTTGGGCCAACTGCTCGCATTTATCGCGACAACCGTGGTTTCGGGGCTTTCGGTCGGCACCAACGTCATCGTCGCCCAGCTCTGGGGGGCTCGACGGCGACAGGATGCAGGAGAAGCCGCGCGCCATTTTCTCTGGCTGTCCATCGGGATCTCGCTTCTGTTGGCCGCGTTAGGGGTATGGAGTAACGCTTTTGTGATGCACCACTTGGGAGCCGAACCGGGCGTCATCGAATTGGCTCTCCCCTATTCGACACTCATCTTTCTCGTCATCCCTTGCACGGTACTTATACAGGTGTTGTCCTCTATTCTCCAGGGGACGGGTGATACCCGCACTCCAATGTATGCCATGATCGGCGTGAACCTTCTGCATGTCTCCTTTGCCTACCCCCTCATCTATGGACGATGGGGCCTCCCTAGTCTAGGCCTCACGGGGGCAGCCATCGCTGTCGGTTTTGCTGAGGCAACCGGTGCTCTTTATTTGCTCATGCGTTGTCGCTCAATTCTGAAGCAGTCGTTACGGGTGCGCCTTGACCTCATCAGGTCGATTTGGGAAGTCGGGGCATCGGTTTCCGGAGAACGGATCATTCAGCAAGCCGGAGTCTTTGTCTATACGAAGCTTGTGCTCCTCTACGGTACCGTGGCGTATGCTGCACACCAAGTCGGCTTATCGATCGAATCATTCTCATTTCTACCAGGGTATGGGCTCGCCATCGCCGCGGCCACCATGGTGGGTCAGAGCATTGGAGCAGGAAAGTATGCCAGGGCGAAACTGGAAAACTGGGAGGCCAATCGAATCGCCATGGCTCTGATGGCCGGCATGGGCCTGATCTTTTACTTGTTCCCAGATGCGTTGCTACGCGCATTTACGACAGACGAAGCGGTCATTGAACTTGGAATCACGTTTCTGAAAATTGTGGCTCTATTGCAGATCCCATTGGCCGTCACCATGGTGTTAGCTGGATCACTCCGTGGTGCGGGCGATACCCGGTTCATCATGGGTACCACCGTCGTCGGCATGTGGGGAGTGCGCGTGCCGTTGGCCCTAATGGCAGCGCTGTGGTTAGATCAGTCGGTGTTCTTCATCTGGGCAGTAACGATCGCGGATTGGTCGGTACGCATGGGTCTGTTGCTGTGGCGTTATCGATCTGAACGTTGGCGGCAGATTCAAGTCATCCGGTAACGGCAAAGCGTTATCACACGGTTTGCAGCAACGGCATTTCCTCCAGTCCCTCTTCCACCAGGAACTCGATATCGCCGGTGACGACATCGTACATTGCTCCGACAATCGCGATACGCCGCTCTCGGACGAGTCCGTCGAGCGTCTTACTCTGCTCGCGCATCTCTCTGACCACCCGTATGACGTTGTGTCTGGCCACGGCATCGACCCGTGATGCCATTTGAGGCGAGCGTGGTTCCTCGGTCCCCTGACAGAGGATTCCCTCAGCAGATCGATGAATCTCGTTCACAATGGAATCAAGATGTTCACATCCTGTCGCTTCAACCGCCGTCATGGACGAACCCAGGAGTTTGACCGCGGCCGAAACTGCACCGCATCTGGTATGCCCGATCACGATCAGGAGTTTTGCCCCTGCTACGGCGCAACCATATTCTGCGCTGGCCAATACCTTTGGGCTGTTCACATTCCCGGCAATGCGGATACTAAAAATGTCTCCCATACCGAGGTCGAAGATCAATTCAACGGGAGTGCGAGAATCAATGCAACTAAGCGCGACGGCGAAGGGATGTTGGCCCTCGGCTGTCGCGCGGACCTGACGATTGAAGTCTCTCGTGAGGCGCCGCCCCGTGCGGACGCGTTCATGGCCATCCTTCAGGAGTTGCAAGACCTGCTGCGGTGTGAGTGCTGCTTGGAGTTCACGGGTCGAATAATCCACATATTGAATCTGATCTTTGAACTTGTACTCGTTCCGAAATCCGATGAGGCTTACATCAATACCGCGAGCCGGTCCTGTCTGTTCTTTGAAATCACGAATAAGGTCGAGCACGTCCGGGTCGATGTAGTCCGTATTCTGGGCATCAAGCAGCACGCGCCCATTGCGTGGTGCTTCAGCTAGTACGCGAGACAAGGCCGCACGATTGAGAAAGCTCTCCTGGTTGGCCAGTTCGATATGGAGGACGTCGCCGCCGAGATGCTTTTCCACGAAACGGCGCACCGGGCGTTGTATATTGCTATTGAGAATAAACCCAATGGCCACGACGAGCCCAATCACGATACCGATCAAAAGGTCGGTAAAGACGATTGCCGTCACGGTCGCCGCGAACGGAATGAATTGATAGCGGCCTTCAGCCCACATCTGCTTGATCAACGCAGGACTGGCCAGCTTTACCCCCGTCATGAGCAAGATCGCCGCGAGACACGAGAGTGGAATCATGTTCAGATAGGTTGGGATGAACGGGACACTGATCGCAATCAACAGACCATGCACAAGAGTCGCCATTTTTGTTTTTCCGCCGGTGGTGACGTTGACGGAACTGCGGATGATCACCGATGTGACCGGAAGACCACCGACCAATCCACAGGTTACGTTTCCAATCCCTTGCGCCAATAACTCTTGGTTCGGTGGCGAAGTCCGTTGTTGTGGATCTAGCCGATCAACCGCTTGCAGATTGAGGAGAGTTTCCAAAGATGCGACCATGGCGATGGTCAATCCAGCGATATACACAGCTGGGTTGGTCCACTGGGTATGATCGTGAAATTGCAGTAAGCCCAGGAATTCGCCCAGGCTATCGGCTATCGGTACCTGGACGAGATGGCTTGCGCTGATCAGCCAAGGATCTCCAAGTTGCTCAAACCATAGGCTTACACCGACACCGAACAGCACCACGGCCAGCGGAACCGGCACGGCGGAGTCTTTCAGAGGTTTCCAGGTGCTCCACAGGACGAGCAGAACGAGGGATGCCAGACCAATGATGGAAGCACCAAGTTGAAAATCCCCGAACATATGGAAGAATTCGGAAAACGTCGTTTCGAGGTCCGGTTGAAAGAAGGACATTTCTCCTTCCGGATCCGGGTCATGCCCAACCAGATGCGGGATTTGTTTCAAGATGAGAATCACGCCGATGGCAGCCAGCAATCCCTTGATCACGCTGGTTGGGAAGAACGCCGCGATGAATCCTCCTTTTGCGACACCAAGGCCGATTTGAATCACCCCTGCAAGGACAACCGCGGTTAGAAAGGCTGAAAATGAGCCGAGTGAGAGGATTTCCGCCGCGACGACTGCCGATAATCCGGCGGCCGGGCCGCTTACACTGGTGTGGGAACCACTGAAAAGCCCCACGACGATGCCGCCGACAATTCCCGCTACTAATCCCGACAGCAGCGGCGCGCCGGAAGCGAGCGCAATTCCGAGGCATAAAGGCAAGGCCACAAAAAAGACGACAAGACCCGATTTTATGTCGGCTAGAAGGGTGCCCACGGACATGCCATTGGTGGTACGCATGAGAAGAGTGCTCCTATTGTAACCGATTCGCCGGTTACAGATGCAGGAACGAGAGTGAGAAACGCTGGAGGGAGATCGAAGAAGTTCAGGTCATTCGCTGATCAGACCAGGCATAAGCAGCACCGAAACACACGCCAGCCACAGCCGACTGGATGAACACATTTTCCGCATGAATAGCCATCGCCCACCACACGATGGCGGCCAAGAGCCCTGCAACAGCTCCGAGAAGAACTTTCCCACCTGCAAGTCGAAGCCAGTCGGTGAAGAGCACCCAGGCTGCCATATACAACGCACCAGCAGTAGCTGATGCGCAGAGGTACATGAGATCGCGCTTGAAGAACCAGACTTGGACCGCTCCGGCAAGCGCACCAAGAATCAGGCCAGTCACAACCCGCTTAATCAAGATGGAATAATGAAATGAGGTATCGGCCAATGCATCCTCCATTGTGCTCTGCCCAAGTATCACAGGGGGCAAGGTGTTGCGCAGAATCTATTGCAATCAGTCAATACAGCCATACCTGACCGCCGGATCGTAGTGCAAGCCCTGACTGGGGAGCCCACTGCTCCAAGCCAAACAGCCAACGTCGCTCGGGACGCATGAAGTATAGCTTTACGCTCTCAACCGCCGATCCACCAGACTTCTTCTGAGGCTGAGCGCCAAGAATTTTCTGCCAGGCTGGACGCCATTGCGAAGGGCGCACATGAATGGGATCAAAGCCGTACCACGCGGGATCGAGCCTAAAGAATTGGGCGCCGTACGTTTCAGCCAACTTGGCCAGCCCTTCGTTGACCAATTCCGATCGGTCGATCACTTGAGCGAGAGACAACCTGCAGGACGGTACCAGAATCGAACGAAAGGCCAGAAATTTCAGATTCGACAGGCGGGAGATGCTGGCGAGAGGCAGGTCCGTCACCACAATATCCTTCGTCACTCGACTCAGGCGAATGAGTGTCTCCTCCACCCACCCCAGCGTTCGTTCAACTGAAAAGCCGTACAAGATATCGTTACCGACATCGGTCACCAGGCCTCTGGTGGCCAGTGGAGGTCGGCGTTCCAGCTCAGCCCACAGGCCTGACCTGAGGATGCCGGGCAGCGTACGAAAAATAATCCGACTCGGAGCGCCATAGGATCGCCCATGACCGAGCGCCGCCAGCACTTCCACGTGTGGTCCCCACACCGATCTCGCCGTCGAGACGACGGTCTGGAATCCACGTGTCAGATTGCTGGCGCCAAGCGCAACGACACGAACCATCGCTCGTGCTCCCCCGGCTTGATTATGGTTTGGGCGGACAGGTTGTCTGCCTCGTGTCGCGGCCAGGCCCTTTCGTGACTTCGATCCGTCCGACGCCCTTCACGTTTGCACAGAGGTCGCCCAATCCCGGCGTGATGAGCCTAAATGGCCCACCCTTTCCATCCGGCAACGGCTGGCCATCGAGCTCATACAGGAGGAGCCCGAAATCACGAGCTTGCTGAAGCGTCAGTGTCGAAGCATACGTGCCATCCACCGAATGAAACGTGACATGATCGACATCGATGTGCAGAGCCGGCACTTCCAGCAGTCCCTTAAGTTTGACGGCGCGTCCCTGCATGCCCGGCATCATGGTAGTGACGTCGGCGACCTGATGGTCTTCTGGTAACTGTCGGAGCGCCTCGCGATCGAATGAAACAGGCTGGACGACAGCGCCGTCGATCTTCACGACACCGGGGCCGACCTTTTCTTTCTCCGTCATCGCCTTGATCATCGCCGTCAGTGCTTCGTTCACTGGCGTCGGAACGCCCAGTTCCCGTCCCTTCTCCACAATATACCCATTCAAGTATGCGATTTCTGTCTGGCGTCCCACCTTCCAATCGTCATACATCGAGGTATGGATATCGCGAATCTCCTGCGTGGCCTTCACGACTCGTTCCGGCATATCCAGCGGTAACGGCACTTTGAGGGTTGCCGAGATTGCCGTGACTTCCCCCACGATTTGCCTGATCACGCCGAGCATTTCCGGGTGGTCCAGCGCCTTCGCCACACAATCGTTGATGAGCACGGTGATGGGATTGAAGACACAGTTCCAGCACATCTTCTCCCATTTGCTGCGGCGAATATCTTTGGACAGCTGGCAGGGAATGCCCGCTGCAACGAAGCGGTCGCGGATTTTCAGCAGCCGTTCGCTCTCATACCCCATCAGTTCGCCGATCGCCACGGCCCCCTTCTTATAGTGATCAATCACGCCAGGCTCGGCGATCTTCGAATAGATAAAGGCCACCCCACCCACGACACAGTCGCGATTGAATCGGGCGATCAGCCGATCTTCGGTATCGATTCCATTCTGTAGGGTGAGGATGACCGTCTGCTCTGAGAGCACAGGCTCAATCTGGTCCATGACCTCATCGAGATCGTAGGCTTTCACTCCCAGGACAATGAGGTCGGGTTTCGGAAACTCTCGAGCCTCCGAGGCCACCCTTGGCCGGACGGTGAACGACCCACTGGCACTACGAATGGTCAGGCCGTTCCGTTTGACAGCGTCACGTGTTGTGGGCCTCAGCAAAAAGGAGACATCCGGATTATTCTTTGCTAGATGTGCTCCAAAGAACCCGCCGACCGATCCGGCACCGACCACTAAGATCTGTTTCATGCTCGTCTCCACTCGCGTCACATAGGTTGCGTGAGCAACGGCGGTACTATAGCATGAGCCGACGAGGAGGCGCAGCCGTCTCCCCGCTCTGTGACGATCTATGACGCATGGTTCTGATCTCGGGATCCTCAAGGACAAACTCGCCAACGCGCGATCCATCACGGTGCTCACCGGTGCCGGCATTTCCGCTGATAGCGGCGTGCCGACCTTTCGTGGTACCGACGGCCTATGGCGGAATTTTCGTGCAGAAGATCTTGCGACGCCGGATGCCTTTACGCGGGATCCTCGGCTGGTGTGGGAATGGTACAACTGGCGGCGTGAACTGATCGCGACAAAGCAACCGAATGCTGCTCATCAGGCAATCGTCGAGTTGGAACGCCGTTGTCCACGGTTTTGGCTCATCACACAAAACGTAGACGGGCTGCACCGAGCGGCGGGATCACGAAGACTGTCCGAGATTCACGGCAACATTTGGATGGTGCGCTGCACGGCCTGCGGACACGTTTCTGAAAGTCATGAGGTTCCAATCCAGATCCTGCCTCTGTGCAGCCTCTGTCGGAATCTTCTACGACCCCATATCGTGTGGTTCGGAGAATCACTCGCGGAGGAGGACTTGCGGCGTAGCTATACCGCCCTTCAATCGAGCGATGTGTGCCTGATCATCGGGACGTCCGGTATGGTCTATCCCGCTGCCGGATTTGCGTCGATTGCAAAAGAGGCCGGCGCCTTCGTGGCCGAGATCAATCTCGACCCCACACCGCAGTCAGCGCTGGTCGATATGTCCCTCCAAGGCCGTGCGAAAGACATCGTACCGTTATTGCTCGAGCCGTGCTAGAAGTAGGACTACTTCCTCTAAATTTCTGATGACCTGAACGCCTTCTGGTTGCTGCTGCCCTTTGCGGTCCAACAGAACGGCGTGCAGTCCAGCCTTCCGCGCGCCTTCCACGTCCTCTCGAAAACTATCTCCCACATGCAGAGCTTCTTCTGCATCGACTGCGTGCTTCTCCAACGCGAGGTGAAAAATCTTGGGAGCCGGTTTTGCCGCTTGGGCCAAACTCGAGATCGTCACCGTGTCGAAACTGTCAGCGATACCTAGTCCGCGCATCACCGTGAAAAGACGGGAGTCAAAATTTGAGATGATGCCGAGCTCCAGATCCTGCGCTTTGAGTCGCGCCAAGATGGCCGCTGTTTCAGGAAATAAGCGCCATGATTGATGATCTTCAAACGCGTGAAAGACCTGATCGAAGAACTCGTCGAATCGTTGGAACATGCCCACACGGTAAAAGACGTTATGAACAATATCGAACCACCAGAGCCGCTCGCTCTGTTTGATCTGCGCTGGCTCGGTGATGGCGAAGACCGGAGGCGGAGCTTCTTGGAACGCACGGCGGAATGCCTGGGCGATCTCGGTGACGGAATCCGGTTTCTGGCGAAACCCGAATTGAACTGCATGATGAAGGTACATCTCCGCCACCGAACCGTGCACGTGAAACAGGGTATCGGCAGCGTCAAAAAATACGACTCGTATTGAACGACTCATGCTTCCCCAATCATGGCCTCAGTAAGCAGCCTGCCTTCATGCCCAAATACATCATGAATACAATCACCTATCCATCGTTTTCTTGACAAAGAATACCCCCCTTGCTAGCTTCGAAGAAACAAAAAAGTAGGGAGACTGTTTCATGCCATCGCCGATCTTCGTTGTGGATAGCAGTCCTGCCGTCAGACGGATGGTGGAACAGATCTCGATCCCGGAAGGGTTCGAAGTCGTTGGGTTTCAGGATGGACCAGCCGCGCTCGAGGCTGCTCGTCAAAGCACCCCATCGCTCATCATTGCCGACTACCATCTTGACAATATGACCTTTTCAGGGTTTTGCAAAGAGATCAACAAGCTGGAGAACCTGACGGAAACCTCTCTTATTTCGCTGATCAATTCGGCCGATCATCCCGACGAAAATCACCTCCGTACCCTTGGTGTGAAAGTGTTTTTAAAAAAACCGTTTCAATCAGAAGATTTGCTGGAGGTTCTCAAGTCACTCGGGAAGACGCCATCCGGATCTTCAACCGGCAAAGGTCTCAAGCGGCGTGTCTGGCCTCCGACATCGACTTCGACTGACACCGATTCTGATGAGTCGGGAGACACTGTCGCAAGTCGTGAGGGCCAAGAGGAGGCGCAGAGTCAGGCCGGTCGCGCAGCCATCATACCACCGGCTTCTTCTGCAGGACCGGAAGACGCGATGAAGGGGCTCTTTGATCAGCTCTTGCAGTCGATGACCAAACGGAGCGAGCAGCGTCTCGCCGACCTCCTTCCGAAGGTGATTGATGCAAAGCTGAGCACTCACGTCCGCCCGATCGTCGAAAAGGAATTGCAGGAGCAGCTTGGGAACATCCTTTCTCAGGAGTACCTCACGTCGCTCATGCAACCGCTACTCGCTCAAACCGTGCCCTCTCTGATCAAGAAGGAGCTTGCAAGCTGCGAACCGATCATCCGGCAAGCCGTCGCCGACCTGGCCAACCCTACGATCGGAGAGAACGTCGATCGACTCGTACGGGAACAGGTCGAATCCGGCGTCCATCAATACTTACCGGCGGTCGTGCGAGAACAGGTGGGGACGATCGATCAGATGGTCAAAGACGAGCTTCACCAGGCGGTCTCACAACACGTTCCGATACTCGCTGACGACCTGGTACGAGCATGCGCGAGAGAGAGTGTCGAACAGGCCGTGCTACGGATTGTGCCCGATGTCGCGGAGCAGCACATCAAGGCGGAACTCAAACGACTGATCGAGACCGAGGAGGCTCCACGTCCTTCTAAAGGCTAACTCTTCTTGCCCCGCCTGCCTCGCCGAGCCTTCGCCAACGCCTTCACTCGCTTGACGTTCTTCCGATGTTTCTTCCTCGTTTTCCGATCCTTCTCACGACCTCGTGCCATAGTCCTCCCTACGGTAGTGTGATGGGTTATGGATGACGGGCGACTGTATAGCACATGCCTTATCAGGTCACAAGCTGAGACTCCTGCCATTTTCTGATCGACATAGACGTGGTATGATGCCAACCGTTTATTCTTGGATAGTCCGTAATGGCTTCATTCCAACTCGACAAAACCTACGATCCGAAAACCGTCGAAGCTCGATGGTCGCAGGAATGGATCGCTCAGGGTTACTTCCGTGCCTCACCGGAACACCCAGGTCAGCCATACAGCATCGTGATTCCCCCGCCGAATGTGACAGGCTCTCTCCATGTCGGACATGCCCTCAACCATTCGTTGCAAGATATCCTGATCCGGTGGCGACGCATGCAAGGACGCAACACCCTGTGGCTTCCAGGGACTGATCACGCCGGAATCGCGACACAAAACGTCGTCGAAAAACACGTAATGGCCGAAGGCGCTTCGCGTGAGTCGCTCGGACGGGAGCAGTTTATTGAGCGAGTCTGGCAGTGGAAGGCCACCTCGGGCAACACAATCATCAATCAGCAGAAACAGCTGGGTGAATCCTGCGACTGGGATCGTCTCCGTTTTACGATGGATGAGGGGCTGTCAAAGGCAGTACTCGAGGTGTTCGTCCGATTATATGAAGATGGCTTGATCTACCGCGGTGAACGGCTAATTAATTGGTGTCCGCGCTGTTTGACGGCGCTGTCCGATATCGAGGTGGAACACGAGGATGTCAAAGGCAAGCTCTATTCAATCCACTATCCACTGGAAGACGATCCGTCGACGCGACTCACCGTTGCCACGACCAGACCGGAGACCATGTTCGGTGATACGGCCGTGGCCGTCCATCCGGAAGACGATCGCTTCAAGCATCTCATAGGCAAGCGACTACGCCTCCCGCTGACGAGCCGTACTATACCGATCGTGGGTGATGGCATTCTCGTCGACCGGGAGTTCGGTACCGGCGCCGTAAAAATCACTCCGGCCCATGATTTTAGCGACTACGAAGCCGGAGAACGGCATGCACTGCCACGGCTGGCTATTCTGGACCACCACGCCCTGCTCGATGCGGCAAATCTGCAGAAAGCCGGGGTCGATCAGGCCACCATCGATCTGCTGCACGGCCTTCCCGTGCCGAAGGCCCGACCAAAGGTGGAAGAACTACTGAAGGAGCGCGGGCTACTTGAGAAGGTCGAAGACCACAAGATGGCGGTGGGGAAATGCTACCGCTGTAAGACCGTTGTCGAGCCCTCTCTCTCTCCACAATGGTTCGTGAATATCAAGCCGCTCGCAGATCCGGCGATCACCGCAGTTGAACACGGGCGCATTCGCATCATTCCTGAGGGGTGGACGAATAACTACTTGGGCTGGATGCGAGATATCAAAGACTGGTGTATTTCTCGGCAGATCTGGTGGGGACATCAGATTCCTGCGTGGTATTGCCTCAGTTGCAATGCCGATCACATCATCCGCACTGGTGATCGTCTGGCTATTTTGCAAGGGGCTTCCCCGATCGTCTCAGAAACTGCTCCTGCGAAGTGTCCTGCCTGTAGGGGGGACGAGCTGTATCGTGACCCCGACGTCCTCGATACGTGGTTTTCGTCTTCGCTCTGGCCTTTTTCGACCTTAGGATGGCCAGAGCACACACAAGAGCTCAAGACCTACTACCCGACCTCGGTGCTTGTGACCGGCCTCGATATCCTCTTCTTCTGGGTAGCACGCATGATCATGATGGGGCTGAAATTCATGGGAGAGGTTCCCTTTCGTGATGTCTATATTCATGCGCTCGTGCGTGACGCCGAGGGCAAGAAAATGAGCAAGTCGAAAGGGAACGTCATCGATCCACTCCATGTCATGAGCGAGTTTGGAACCGATGCGCTTCGTTTCACCCTCGCCTCGATGGCTTCCCCTGGTCGGGACGTCAAGCTGGCGGAGGAACGGATCGAGGGGTATCGGAACTTCGCCAACAAGATTTGGAATGCGGCTCGTTTTGCCCATATGTATCTTGATGGCCCGCGGGTCACACTTCCTATCTCCCAACGAACCATTCCAGATCGTTGGATTCTCAGTCGACTGAACCATACTATCAACACCGTCACCGTGGAATTAGAGAGCTATCGCTTCGATCGGGCCTCCAACGCCCTGTATCACTTTATCTGGCATGAGTTCTGCGATTGGTACCTGGAGCTGATTAAACCTGTCTTACAGACGTCGGATCATCCGGACGGGCCTAGCACACGAGAAACACTCGTGCAACTACTCGAAACAACTATGCGGCTGCTGCATCCGTTCATGCCGTTCATTACGGAAGAGATCTGGCAGACGATTCCCCATCACGGCCACAGTATCGTGACCCAAGCGTATCCCATGGATGAACCATCATGGGACTCATGCGAAGCCGAGCACCTGTTTGCTCTTATTGAACAAACGGTCAACCTGGCTCGGACTGGTCGTGTGCTTCTGAATTATCCACCGGCGCAGCCGATCATGTTGTACGTGGCGCATGAGGACAGTACGAAACAGGACCTTCTCTGCCGAGTCATCCCGCATGTGGCCCATCTTGGTCGAGGCACGGCAGAGACTATCGCGAACTCTGCCTGGCCGGCGCAGCAACTGCTGAGGTTAGTTGCAGAGGGCCTCTCAGTCGGAATCAACGTGTCCGGTGACGTGGACCTTCAGAAAGCTGTCGATCGATTGGATAAGCAGCTCTCCGAGGTGGCAAAGGAATCACAGCGCCTGAATGGAAAACTGGATAATCCCGACTTTGTCTCGAAAGCTCCTCCAGAGGTGATCGCTGATCATCAGGACCGTCTACGCGCGCTCGCGCAAGATTACAGCATGTTGATCAGTAGCGAACAGCAATTGCAATCCATGCTGGGGCAGTGACCACCGGTGACGCTTCCTGCTGTAGAAATCCGTCGTGCGGTGCGTCAAGGGCTGGACGAAGACCTCGCTCGGGGGGACGCGACGACCTCGGCGCTCTTTTCGTCTCCAGTACCGACTCAGGCCAGAATCATTGCCCAACAATCCTTGATTGTCGCCGGAATGGCGGCGGCTGTTCAGACTTTTCTGCTCGTTGATCCCTCCATCCGGTTATCGGTTTCCAAACACGATGGGGAGCGAGCCAAGAATGGAGAGTCGCTCATCTCTCTCGAGGGTGATGGCAGATCGATTCTGCAAGCCGAGCGGGTTGCCTTAAACTTTCTTCAACACCTGTCCGGTATCGCCACGCTGACACAGCGATTCTGTCGGGCCGTACGAGGCTACCCGGTCAACATTCTGGATACGAGAAAAACTCTTCCAGGTTGGCGCGCACTTCAGAAGTGGGCCGTCTCGCTGGGAGGAGGGATGAATCATCGTCAGTCGCTGAGTGATGGCATTCTCATCAAGGATAACCATCTGGCTCTTCTGCAGAAGGATCGGCGGCCGGTAGAGAAGGCCTGTCGATTAGCGCGTGCGCATCGGTCGCCCACCCGCTCGATTATTGTGGAAGTGGAGTCTCTCGCTGAGGTTCGTCAGGCCTTGGCCGGAAGGCCAGATATCATTCTGTTGGACAACATGGCCCCAAGCATGGTCAGACGTGCCGTGGGTCTGATCAACAAGCAGGCGCTGGTCGAAGTGTCAGGCGGCATCACACTAACAAATGTCAAAGCCATGGCTGCTGCCGGCGCCGATCGTATCTCAGTCGGAGCACTCACCCATTCTGCTCCAGCTGCTGCCATGAGCCTGGTCTTGACGCTGCCTCTGCGATCGCGCAGCCGACGTTCCTAACCCATGCCTCTTTCTGCCCCTCTCAGCGTCGACGCTATTCGCAGCACCCTGGAAACCGAGGCACTCGGTCATCCCCTCTACATTCACCAAGATCTCCCCTCGACAAATAGGGAGGCGCACACACTGGCACAGAACGGTGCCACGCACGGGACCGTCGTTCTCGCCGAAAGCCAATCTGCCGGGTACGGACGACATGGACGTCCTTGGTTTTCGCCACCAGGGTTGAATCTCTATTGCTCAACGATTATCCGTGGAATGAGGTTCACGACCCCTCTTGCGCACTGGCTATCGTGGATACCCTTGATCAGTGCACTCGCCGCGGTGGAAGCCGCTCAGCAGGTCACAGCCGTGTCACTGGCTCTGAAGTGGCCCAATGACTTGCTCTTATCTCAACGAAAAGTCGGCGGGATACTCTGCGAAAGCCTGTTCCTGACTCCCAGCGACCCGGTAATCGTGATTGGGATTGGGCTCAACGTGAATGTTGCGCCGGACGCTTTTCCGGAGGACCTGCGATCTATCGCCGCATCATTGTCCGAAATATCTCAGCAGGCGATCGACCGCAATCGACTTGTCGCGCAATTCTTGCTGGAACTTGAACATTGCCTGGACGAGCTTCGATTTCATGGATCGCCCCGATTGCGACATGCCTACATCGAGCGTTGTGCCACGCTGGGTCGACGGGTCCGAGTCCAGTTTGCGAATCATGGCCAGGTCACTGGTCTCGCAGAAGGCATCTCCGCCGATGGTGCGCTGCAAATACGAACCCTCTTGCCCCATCCGCACTCGCAGCCGATGCCCTTGTTCGATGTACGTGCAGCTGATGTGATGCATCTTCGAGAGTAGCGAAACGGCATCGTGCCGGGTACAATGACCCCCATGCTGCTGGCGATCGACATCGGGAACACCAACATCGTCGCTGGAATCTTTGATGGAACTCAGCTTCTCACTCATTGGCGGCTGGCCAGCAACCCCAAAACCACAGCCGATGAGTATGGTGTGCTCTGCCTCAGTCTCATGGCCAGAGGCGGCCATGTCCCTGAACGCATCACCGGTGCGATTATTTCGAGTGTCGTTCCGGCTCTCACGGAAACCTTCGAGTCGATGATCGAAACGTCCTTTCATCGTACCCCGATGCTTGTCTCATCTGAAACGGACACGGGCCTCACACTCAAATACTTGAATCCCAAGGAAATCGGGAGCGACCGTATCGTGAACGCTGCTGCGGCCTATCATAAATTTCGCCGCGATCTCATTATCGTTGATTTCGGTACGGCCACGACGTTTTGTGCGGTCACCGATGCCGGCGACTATCTGGGAGGGGTCATCGCACCAGGCTTAACTATTTCGGCTGAGGCACTGTTTGCTCGAGCCGCAAAGATAAGCAAGGTCGAACTAATCCGGCCCAAGACCATCATTGGTATCGATACGGCCAGCAGTATTCAGGCGGGACTCGTCTTTGGGTATGCGGGTCTTGTGGATACTCTCATCCAGCGAATGGAGTCGGAAATGGGACATCATTCCTATGTGATCGCCACAGGGGGACTGGCTCCAGTGATCGCGCCGGAAGCGAGATCCATTCAACACATCGAACCATTCTTGACCTTGGAAGGGCTCGAACTTCTCTATCGCCGCGCCCGCGGCACGACTGTGAATCGAGGGGTGTAATTTTTTCTCATCCGATGCATTTTATTTTCCTCTGACCCGTTGACTTCCCCCCTCCTATGGATATCTGCGGCTTGTACAGGTGTTCCAATGAATGACGCTCAAGACGAAGAAAATACAAACTCCAATACAATCGATAGCTTAGACGAATGTTCTCCAGAAGCTGAGGCAGGGGCTTCTTCTATTCAAGACGAACTTGCCGTCAAGTTAGAGGAATGTAAAGCGCTCAATGATAAGTATGTCCGGCTGGCTGCGGAATTTGACAACTACAAACGGTTGAGTCAACGCGATCAGCGCGACCAGATTCGATTTGGGAACGAACAGCTTCTCAAAGAACTGCTACCGGTTGTCGATAATATGGAACGCGCAATCAAGGCGGCTCAGGCAAATGGAGGCGATTCTGCACTCGTTCAGGGTGTGGAACTCACGCTCAAACAACTATCCGGAGCCCTTGCAAAGTTCGGCGTCCAGGCGATTGAAACAGCTGGCCAGGAGTTTGATCCAAGCGCCCATCAAGCCGTCTCGTACGGGCCCTCTGATGACGTGCCGGCCAATAAGGTGTTGGACGAATTTCAAAAGGGCTACCGCCTCCATGACAGAATTCTACGGGCTGCAATGGTCAGTGTATCGTCAGGCCAGGCCCAAGGAAACGAACGTGATACAACGACGAACTGAGCGCATGCCGTCGTCGTTCTCCAGAAGGAAGGAGTGCATCAATGGGTAAAGTCATCGGTATCGATCTCGGGACCACCAATTCGTGTGTGGCGATCATGAGCGGCGGAGACCCCGTCGTGATTGCCAACGCCGAAGGAAGCCGGACCACTCCTTCCGTCGTCGCGATCACTGATAAAAGCGAACGGCTGGTCGGTCAAATTGCAAAACGCCAAGCAATCACCAATCCAGAAAACACGATTTTCTCGGTCAAGCGGCTGATGGGGCGCAAGTTCAAGAGCCGTGAAGTGCAAGAAGCCATGAAGCGGCTTCCTTACAAGGTGGTTGAGGCCGACAACGGTGATGCCCACGTCGAGTTGCGGGGGAAACTCTATAGTCCACCAGAAGTTTCGGCCATGATTCTCCAAAAAATGAGGCAAACGGCAGAAGATTACCTCGGTGAAAAAGTCACCGAAGCCGTAGTGACCGTTCCCGCCTACTTCGACGACAGCCAGCGGCAAGCCACAAAAGATGCCGGCCAGATCGCCGGCCTGAATGTGCTTCGTATCATCAACGAGCCGACGGCGGCGTCTCTCGCATATGGTCTGGACAAGAAGAAGGACGAACGAATCGCCGTGTACGATTTGGGCGGCGGTACCTTCGACGTCTCTGTCCTGGAAATCGGCGAAGGTGTCTTTGAAGTAAAGTCTACCAACGGGGACACCTACCTCGGTGGAGACGACTTCGATCTGCGCGTGATGGATTGGCTGGTTGACGAATTCAAGAAAGACCAAGGCATCGATCTGCGGAAAGATCGAATGGCGCTCCAACGCCTCAAAGAGTCGGCCGAGCGTGCCAAGATCGAACTCTCGTCGTCTCAAGAGACGGAGATCAACCTGCCGTTCATCACGGCCGATGCCAGCGGGCCCAAGCACATGGTCATCAAGCTGACCAGAGCCAAGCTTGAACAGCTGGTGGACGACTTGATCCAACGCACGATCGAACCATGCCGCAAGGCCTTGTCCGATGCCGAGGTTACGGGAAAAGACATTCAAGAAATTGTGTTGGTTGGTGGCATGACCCGCATGCCCAAAGTGATCCAAGTTGTAAAAGAGTTCTTTGGGAAAGAACCGCATCGTGGAGTCAATCCCGACGAGGTCGTCGCCATTGGGGCCGGCATTCAAGGCGGAGTCCTCAAAGGAGAGGTCAAAGATGTTCTGCTGCTCGATGTGACGCCATTGTCATTGGGCATTGAGACATTGGGTGGTGTGTTTACCAAGCTGATCGAGCGGAACACGACGGTTCCAACCAAGAAGAGTCAAGTATTTTCCACGGCCGCGGATAGTCAAACAGCCGTTACCATCCGAGTCTTCCAGGGCGAACGGGAAATGGCCAATGACAATAAACTGCTTGGGCAGTTCGATTTGGTGGGCATTCCACCGGCGCCTCGAGGGATGCCGCAAATCGAAGTGACGTTCGATATTGATGCGAATGGGATCGTGCACGTATCGGCAAAGGATCTGGCCACGCAGAAAGAGCAATCTATCAAGATCACGGCCTCCAGTGGATTGAGCAAGGAAGAGGTTGAGAAACTTGTTCGAGATGCACAGTCTCATACGGATGATGATAAGAAACGCCGCAAGCTCGCGGAGGCGAAGAACCAAGCTGATAATTTGGTCTATCAAACAGAAAAAAACCTCACCGAATACGGTGAGAAAGTTTCCGAGGATGAAAAGACAAAAATTCAGGATGCCGTGGCAGCCGTCAAAAAGGCGTTAGAGGGTACCGATGCCGAGGCGATCGAATCCGCAACTCAGACCCTCACGACCGCCTCGCACAAATTGGCCGAAGAGATGTATAAAAAAGCCGCTGCGTCTCCAGGCCCGCAGCCGGGTGCAACAGCTGACACCAGCGCTGATGGAGCGAAGACCGACGAAAAGGTTGTGGACGCAGAGTTTGAAGAAGTAGACAAAGATAAAAAATAGCCTAGAATAACGACTCAGACAAACCGAGCTCTCGACTTGCATGTTGGAGCTCAGTCCTTTATTTTTTAGACGCAATGGCTTCTGTGTCAAAACGCGATTACTATGACATTCTCGGTGTCGATCGGAATGCGTCCGATGACGATCTAAAAAAGGCTTACCGCAAGCAGGCACGCCAGCACCATCCCGACCTCCAGACCGGTGACAGTCAAAAAAAGGCTGCTGAAGAAAAATTTAAAGAAGTCAACGAAGCCTATGAAACGTTGAGTGATCAGGACAAGCGGAAACGCTATGACATGTTTGGTCACGCCGGCGCACAGCAGGGGGCAGGAGGTTTTGACGGATTCGACTTCGGGCGTGGAGGCTTTGGGGACGTTTTTAACGACATCTTTGAAGACTTTTTCAGCCAAACTCGCGGCGGCAACGGCAGTCGGACTGAACGCGGTAATGACCTCCAGTACAACCTCGAAATCACATTTGAAGAAGGGGTCTACGGGAAAGAGGCCAAGCTCAAAATCCCGCGTTGGGAAGTTTGTGTCGACTGTAAGGGGACCGGGGCAAAATCAGCGGCGGCGATCAAGGCCTGCGCAAGCTGCAAAGGTGCCGGGCAAATTCGGTTTCAGCAGGGATTCTTTAGTGTCAGTCGACCATGCGGACAATGCGAAGGGACAGGCCGTATCATCACGGAACCCTGCGTGGCATGCCAGGGTCGCCAACGGATATACAAAGAACGTACGATCGCTGTCCATATTCCGGCCGGCATTGAAACCGGCATGCGACTTCGTCTCTCCAATGAAGGCGAGCATGGTCCAAATAATGGACCTCCTGGCGATCTTTATGTGGCGATCACCGTCAAGCCTCATCAGATCTTTCAGCGAAAAGGTCTCGATATTTCCTGTGATGTTCCAGTCAATCTTGTCACAGCCGTGCTCGGAGGAAAAGTCGAAGTCCCAACCCTCAAGGGAGATACCATCATCAAAGTTCCGCCTGGCACACAACATGACAAGGTCCTTCGCATCAAGGGACTGGGGATTCCCAACCTGAAGGGAGGCGGAACCGGCGATCAGATCTATACGATCAAGGTCCAAATTCCCACCAAATTAACGGCCAGACAAAAAGAACTGCTGATGGAGTACGCCAAAGAGAGCGGCATGTCCATGGAAGCCAACGGCGACGGCTTCTTCGATAAGATGAAGACGTTTTTCGAGTAGATCGTCCCTCCCCGAGCTCTAGAGTCCGCATGCCCATATTCTTTGTTTCACCTAAGTGCGTCACACCTCCGACAATTTCCATCACCGGCGACCTCCTGATTCACCTCCGCGACAGTTTGCGCATCACCATGGGGGAGATCCTGTGGCTCGGCAATGGACAGGGGCTCCGGTACCGCGCCGAAATCACCGACATTTCCAAACGGACAGTCACCGGACACATTCTCGAGACAATCCAAGAGCTGCCTCGCCGCACCCCTCGCCTGATCCTTGGCCAATCACTCCTCAAGGGTGAAAAGATGGATTGGGTGATTCAGAAAGCTACCGAATTAGGTATCGATGAGTTCCTACCGATTGAAAGCCGCCACAGCGTGGTGCAACTCAAGGCTGAGCGTGTAGAGCACCAACTCGCCCGTTGGCGTCGCATCGCCCTGGAAGCCGCACAGCAATCCGAACAATGGGGTGTGATGACGATCGTCCCGCCACAATCCCTCGCGCCCCTTCTCATAAACCATGCGACCAACTCGGTGACACTCATGCTTGCCGAGCGGCGGGAAGGGAAGAATTTGCAAACGGTCGCACTGCCACACGATGTGACCAGCTCCCTACTCGTCTTGATCGGACCGGAGGGTGGATGGAGTAAAGAAGAAGTGGAGATAGCTGAACAGGCGGGAGTCGTACCCATTACCCTCGGTCAACACATCCTACGGGCAGAAACCGCCGCCATTGCCACCATCAGCATTCTCCAGTCGCGCCTAGGCAACCTGGGGTAACCGAGCTCGAGGGTATGGGAAGGACCAGCACCGTTGTGACCAGGCCTTTGACTGAGCCAGCTCGCTGGCTCCATAGGCGCCATAGTTCATCTCTGAGACAGCTCTACCTCCGTGCAAGAAGTAAGGAGATGATAGACTCACGATAGGAGTGAATCGGGTGAAAGGAGTCATCCTCTGACTCCTTTGCGAGCTCCGAACCCATACCCCAATCAGATGGTGCCAAGTCTAAAATTCCGTTGGATCAATCGGGACCTGCTCATGCCGGAAGTAATAGTTGTCGCAGACCAGCTATAGAGACAATTCCATGGACACTGTGCTAGGAGCCTGTCCGATATTGGCTTGAAGGAACCTGGATCGTGACCGAAGATTCCATTCGGGCGCCGCGAGCCCGTCCGCTCCCGCTATCGCGGCCCTCTCCGGGTCGCCCGCCGGCTGCCGCTCC